>WNFU01001468.1_pt1 | contig 34448 bp, 38 predicted proteins | sample 5400121 | NCBI WGS metagenome assembly WNFU01 (sample SAMN13153360, study PRJNA577476) | soil metagenome | isolation source: 100 cm soil or saprolite under grassland replicate 1 | place: USA:California | collected 2016-06-15
AGACCTCGCAGGTCCCGAAGGCTCAGGTTCGGGCGGTGTTCGCGGCGGTCGAGGAGACGGTGATGAAGAGGCTGAAGAACGAGGGCAAGATCCCCCTCGGCGGCCTCGGCGCGGTGAAGCTCGTCGATCGCAAGGCCCGGATCGGCCGCAACCCGGCGACGGGCGAGCAGATCAAGATCCCGGCGAAGACGGTCGTGAAGATCACGCCGTCGAAGTCGATGAAGGATACGTTCAACAAGAAGGGCAAGAAGTAAGAAGTCGCCCCAGCGTGAACGCGCAGTGTGCGCCCGCCGGCACCCGCCGGCGGGCGTTTCGTTTGTTACGCCTGTATCCGCAGGAGCGTGCGCACCGTCGCGACGATGTCCGCGAACTGCACGGGCTTCTGGAGGTACACGTCGACGCCGAGATCGAGCGCGCGCGCCCGCGCGTCCGCCGCGCCCGCGCTGATGACGAGGATCGGGGTCTCGAGCAGCGAGGGCTCCGCGCGCATCCGCTCGATGAGCGTGAACCCGTCCATCACCGGCATGTAGAGGTCCGACATCACGAGGTCGATGCGCGGCGGCTCGGCGAGCCGGCCGAGCGCGTCGTGCCCGTTCGTCGCGTACTCGACCGCGACCGCCACCCCGTCGCCGCCGCGGAGCCGGCGGAGCGCGTACTCGTACATCTCGACGACGTGCGGGTTGTCCTCGACGACGAGCACGCGGTACCCGCGCTTCCCCTTCCCGGCGCTCGCGCGGGCCGTCTCGACGAGGCGCGCGAGCTTGTGCCGGTCGTCGATCCGGTCGAGCGGGATCTTCACCGCGACGCCGCCTGGGCCGCCGGGCGTCGCCGGCCGCCGGCGGACCACCTCGACCTCGACCTCGATCGCCTCGAGGAGCCCGGGGAAGCTGATCTGCAGGGGCACCCGCTCGCCGGAAGCGAGCTCGCGATCGCTCCGGATGAAGAGCCCGCCGGCCGAGAGGTTCTCGGTGACGTCGCGAAATGCTTGCGGGGCGTTGGGATAGTCGACACGGAGCACCAGCGGCACGCGCGGATCGCGTCGCTTGTCCGTGTCGAGGGTCATCGAGCGGACGCGAGTATAGCGCGGCGGCCGCATTGAAAGTGGGCCTCTGCCGTCCTTGACAATCGCATACCCCCTCACTAGCCTGCCCGGGCTTTCGCCCCACTTCTCGGACCCTTATGACGAATCCAGCGCCAGTTGGTGCAGTCGAAGAACTGCCCCGCGACAAGGTCGAGCGGTTCGATCGCGAGCTCTCCGCGATCGTGAAGCGCTACCCGCCCGACCGGAAGGTGGCCGCGATGCTCCCTGCGCTGCGGCTCGGGCAGGAGATCTTCGGCTACTGCTCTCCCGCCGTGCAGCAGCTGGCGGCCGACCGCCTGGGCGCCTCCCCGACGAGGGCCGAGGAGGTCGCGACCTTCTACGTGATGTTCCACACGCACCCGCTCGGCCGGCACCTCGTCGAGATCTGCACGAACATCTCGTGCTGCCTCACGGGCGGCGAGCGGATCTTCGAGCACCTGAAGCAGAAGCTCGGCGTGAAGAACGGCGGCACGACGGCGGACGGCCGCTTCACGCTGCGCGAGGTGGAGTGCCTCGGCTCGTGCGGCACCGCGCCGGCGATGCTCGTCGACGAGAACGAGATGCACGAGCGGCTGGACATCAAGCGGGTCGAGCAGATCCTGGAGGGGCTCAAGTGAGCGAGACGCTCATCCTCACGAAGCGCTGGGGCAAGCCCGATTCCGCCGCGCTCGCCGGGTATCGTGCCGACGGTGGCTACGCCGCGCTCGACAAGGCGCTCGGCATGGAGCCCGGCGCGATCGTCGACGAGGTGAAGAAGTCGAACCTCCGCGGCCGCGGCGGCGCCGGGTTCGCGACGGGCCTCAAGTGGACGTTCCTCCCGAAGGACGTCCGCCCGCGCTATCTCACGATCAACGCCGACGAGTCCGAGCCGGGCACGTTCAAGGACCGCTACATCATCGAGCACGACCCGCACCAGCTGATCGAGGGCATCGCGATCACCTGCTACGCGCTCGACATCCACCTCGCCTACGTCTACATCCGCGGCGAGTTCCCGAAGCAGGCGCGCGTCCTCGAGAAGGCGATCGAGGAGGCGCGCGCGGCGGGGATCCTCGGCGCGAAGCTCCTCGGGAAGAAGGACTTCGACCTCGACATCCACGTGCACCGCGGCGCGGGCGCGTACATCTGCGGCGAGGAGTCGGCGCTGCTCGAGTCGCTCGAGGGCAAGAAGGGCTACCCGCGGCTCAAGCCGCCGTTCCCTGCGATCGTCGGGCTCTGGGGCAAGCCGACCATCATCAACAACGTCGAGACGATCGCGAACATCCCTTGGATCCTCTCGAACGGGGGCGAGGCCTTCGCCGCGCTCGGGACGGGGAAGACCGGCGGCACGCGGCTCTTCGGCGTCTCGGGACACGTGAACCGGCCCGGCGTCTACGAGAAGCCGGCCGCGTACAACTTGAAGAAGCTCATCATGGAGGACTGCGGCGGGATCCCGGGCGGCCGCAAGGTGAAGGCCGTCATCCCCGGCGGCTCTTCCTCGCCGGTGCTCCGCGGCGACGAGATCGACATCTCGCTCGAGGTCGACGCCGTGAAGGCCGCCGGCTCGATGTCCGGCTCCGGCGGCATCATCGTGTTCGACGACTCGACCTGCCTGGTCCGGGCGCTCGCGCGCATCTCCAAGTTCTACGCGGAGGAGAGCTGCGGGCAGTGCACCCCCTGCCGCGAGGGCACCTCGTGGATGGAGGGGATCATCGAGAAGATCGAGCACGGGCACGGCACCGCGGCCGATGTCGACAAGCTCGAGCAGATCGCCGGCAACATCGGCGGGAACACCATCTGCGCGCTCGGTGACGCGGCGTCGATGCCGGTCCAGTCGTTCTTGAAGAAGTTCCGGGACGAGTTCATTCGCCACGTCGAGGAGCGGCGCTGCCCGTACGGCGACCACGGCTGGGGGCTAGAGCAGTCCTCCCGTCCCGCGGTCGTCGGCGCGGTTCGCTACTAGAGGAACGAGCCGATGACCTTCTCCGCCGAGACCGTCATTTTCTTCGTGTTCGCGGTTCCGCTCGTCGCGACGGCCCTCGGGGTCGTCCTCGCGCGCAGCCCCGTCTACGCCGCGATGAACCTCGTCGCGGCCTTCTTCTTCATGGCCGGGATCTACGTGCTCCTGACCGCGCACCTCATCGCGGCCATGCAGATCCTCGTGTACGCGGGCGCGGTCATGGTGCTGTTCCTGTTCGTCATCATGCTGCTCTCGCTCGGCGACGAGCAGCTGGGCCCGACGCGCAAGAACGCCATGCAGTACCTCGGCGTCCTCGGCGCGATCGCGCTCACCTCCGTGCTCGCCTCCGCCATCGCCCGCGTCGCGGATCCCGGCATGCGCGCGGTCGATGCGAGCTTCGGCACGGTGAAGGCGGTCGGCGCGGTGCTCTTCACCGAGTTCCTGCTCCCGTTCGAGGCGACGAGCCTCCTGCTCCTCGTCGCCATCGTCGGCGCGGTCGTCGTCGCGAAGGAGAGGATCTGACCATGGTCCCGGTGGCCGCGTACCTCTACCTCGCCGCGATCCTCTTCACGATCGGGCTCTCCGGCGTCCTCATGAAGCGCAACGCCCTCATCGTCATGATGTGCGTGGAGCTCATGCTGAACGCCGCGAACCTCACCTTCCTCGCGTTCGCGCGGCAGGCGGGGAACGTCTCCGGCCACGCGATCGCGTTCTTCGTCATCGCGGTCGCCGCGGCAGAGGCCGCCGTCGGGCTCGCCGTCGTCATCGCCATCTACCGCACCCGCGGTGCCGTGAACGTCGACGAGGTCCGCGCCCTGCGCGAGTAGTCCCGCGGAGCGCGGGCGGGACGGGGTAAGCTCGGCGCCATGCTCGCTCGCTGCGCCCGGTGCCAGGGCACCTTCACGACCGATCGCTACGGGCGGCAGACGTGCCCTCACTGCGGCTGCGAGCTCATCCTGCCGGCGCCCCCGGGCGCGCCGCAGGAGACGCAGCCGGCGCAGCCCGAGCCCCCACAGCCCCCGGCGGGCGCATCGCAGGGCGGTGGCTCGGAGCCACCGCCGCCGCCCGCCCCGCCCCCCGGCGGCTACGGGCCACCCTCGGGCTGGCCTCCGCCGCCCCAGCCCGGCGGGTGGGGCCCGCCTCCTCCGTCGCCGCCGGGCGGCGGCTGGGGCGCCGCGCCTCCGCCTCCGCCTCCGCCTCAGGGGCCCGAGGCGCCGGCGCCGTTCGCCGACCGCGCGCGGCTCGGCTTCTTCGCCGCCTTCTTCGAGACCTGGAAGCTCGTCGCGACGCAGCCGCAGCAGTTCTTCGCGCGGGTCCGCGTCGACCAGAGCTGGACCGCGGTCCTCTTCGGGGTCGTCTCGTACACCTTCGCGAGCACCGTCGGCGCCATCCTGAGCTGGCTCTCCGCGCAGCAGCTCTCGGGTGCGCTGGAGCGGCTCACCCGGAGCATGCCCGAGGAGCAGGCGCGGCTCATCCGCTCGTACATGGAGTCCGTGACCGGCGCCGGGACGATCGCGCAGATCGTGCTCTCTCCGCTCATCGCCTTCATCGCCATCTTCGTCGGCGCAGCGATCATCCACCTGCTGCTCACGCTGTTCCGCGGCGCCACCCGCGGCTTCGACGCGACGCTCACGCTCGTCGCGTACGTCTTCGGCCTCACCCTCCTGTTCGCGCTCCCCGTGTGCGGGCTCCCGATCGTGCTCGTGTGGGCGACGGTCTCGGGCATCATCGGGCTCGGCGCGGTCCAGCGATGCGGCACCGGGAAGGCGGCGGGCGCGGTGCTCGCGCCGGTGGCGCTCGCGTGCGTCTGCTGCTGCGCCGCGATGGGGCTCGGCGTCCCGGCGTTCATCAAGGGCGCGCAGGACGCGGCGCACCAGACGCAGACGACGAACCTGTGACGATCTCCTGGCGACAGACCGGCCGCTTCGGCCACGCCGAGGTGTTCGCCGCCATCGCCGCGCTGTCGTTTCTCGTGGCGCGGTTCGTCCCCGTGCTCGGCATCCCGTACACCTGTCCGCTGAAGGGGCTCGCCGGGATCCCGTGCGCGACCTGCGGGATGACGCACGCGTTCGTCCACCTCGCGAACGGCGAGGTCGCGCAGGCCTTCGCGGCGAGCCCCCTCGGCGCGCTCCTCGCAGGGGGCGCGTGGCTCTACGCCGTCGCCGACGCCGCGCGCGTCGCGTTCGGCGCTCCGCTGCCCGTCCCGCCCGCGCGCGCGCTCCGCGCGGTGACGGCGCTCGGCGTCGCCGCCGTGATCGCGAACTGGGCGTGGCTCGTCTTCAGGGAGGCTCGCTCGTGAGCACGAACGCGCTCGGTCTCGTCCTCGTCGTCGCCGGCTACCTCGCCGGCTCCATCCCGTTCGGCCTCGTCCTCGCGCGGGTCTTCCTCGGCGTCGACGTCCGCACGGTCGGCTCGGGCAACATCGGCGGGACGAACGTCGCGCGGGTGAACAAGAAGCTCGGCGTCGCGACGATCCTGCTCGACGCGCTGAAGGGGGTCGTCCCCGTCATCGTCGCGCGGCGCCTCCTCGCCGGCGCGCCCGCGGGCGACCTCTGGGTGATGGGGGTCGCCATCGCCGCGTTTGTCGGACACGTGTGGACGATCTGGCTCCGGTTCCAGGGTGGCAAGGGCGTCGCGACCGCCGTGGGGATCTTCTTCGTCCTCGCGCCGTGGGCGGCCCTCTTCGGGCTCCTCACCTGGGCGGCGACCTACCTCGTCACGCGGATCTCGTCGCTCGGCTCGCTCGCCGGCACGGTCGTGTGCGTCGTCGGGACGCTCTGGGTTCTAGGCCCCGGGAGCCCGGTCGCGTGGTCGGCGGTGGTGATCGGCGTCCTCATCTTCGTCCGCCATCGCGAGAACATCCGGCGGATCCTCACCGGCGAGGAGAAGCGCCGGATGCGCGTCTAGCGCGGTGAGCCGCGCTAGACGTTCGGAACCGAGCTCGTCTCGCCGATGGGCCGGATGAGCACCTGCCGCGGCTTCACGCCGTTCGCGGGCCCCACGACGCCCTCGCGCTCCATGCGCTCGACGATCTTCGCGGCCTTGTTGTAGCCGAGCCGCATCTCGCGCTGGAGCTTCGACACCGAGACCTCCTCCATCCGCGCGACGAGCTCGAGCGCCTGGTCGTAGGTCGGGTCGTCGTCGTCGTCCTGTCCGCCCCGGTCGCCGGCGCCCTCGCGCCCCTTGAGGATCGAGTCGTCGTACACCGGCCGGCCCTGCTCCTTGAGGAACGCGACGACCCGCTGGAGCTCCTCCTCCGACACGAACGCGCCCTGCACACGGGTAACGGGCTGCGTCGCGGTGAGGACGAGCATGTCTCCGTCCCCGAGGAGGCTCTCCGCGCCCGGCCCGTTGATGATCGTCTGCGAGTCGTGGCGCGAGGCGAGGCGGAAGCTGATCCGGGCCGGGAAGTTGTTCTTGATCATCCCGGTCACGATGTCGGTCGAGGGGCGCTGCGTCGCGACGATGAGGTGGATGCCGGTGGCGCGCGCCTTCTGGGCGAGCCGGGCGAGCGAGATCTCGACCTCGCGCGGCGCGGTCATCATGAGGTCGGCGAGCTCGTCGATGACGACGACGATGTAGGGCAGCTTCTGCGGCAGCTTTCGCTCGTCGCGCGCCGCGACCGGATCGGCGGGCGGCGGGGCGGTCGGGTCCTCGAACTCGGGCGACGCGGCCACGGGCGCGTCGACGGCGGTCGTCCCCTGCGCCGCGGCGCGCGCGGCGACCTCCTCCTCCGTCTCGCCCGCCGTCACGTCCACGACGACGAGCTTCTTCGGCGGGAGGGCGTCCTTGTCCTCGAAGGTCCTCCCCTCGTCGCGCAGCTTCTCGACCTTGTGGTTGTACGACTTCAGGTCCTTCGAGCCGGTGTCGGCGAGGATCTGCGTCCGCCGCTCCATCTCGTCGACGGCCCACTGCAGCGCGCGCGCCGCCTTCTGCGGGTCCGTCACGACCGGGAGCAGGAGATGAGGGATGTCCTCGTACGCGGACAGCTCCGTCATCTTCGGATCCACCATGATCATCCGCACCTCCGCCGGCGTCTGCCGGTAGAGCATGCTGAGGATCATGGTGTTCAGGCCGACCGACTTGCCCGAGCCGGTCGTGCCCGCGATGAGGAGGTGCGGCATCCGCTGCAGGTCGACGCAGTAGGGGAGGCCCTCGATGTTCTTGCCGAGCCCGAGCGGCAGGAAGCCGCCGGCGTGGGCGAACGACTCGGTCTCGAGGATGTCGCGCAGGTAGACGGTCGCGCGGTCGCGGTTCGGGACCTCGATGCCGACGACACCCTTGCCCGGGATCGGCGCGATGATCCGGATCCGGATGGCGCTGAGCGCCATCGTCAGCTCCTTGTCGAGGTTCTCGATCCGCGCGAGCTTCACGCCGGCGACGGGGGAGAACTCGTAGAGCGTGACGACCGGGCCGGGGCGGATGTGCCGGATCGACCCGTCGATCCCGTGCTGCTTCAGCGTCGCGACGATGACGTCGGCGGTGTGGGTGAGGCCGCTCTCGTCGACCGCCTTCGCCTTCTCCTCGTGCGCGTCCAGCAGCGCCGTGGAGGGGAGCCTGAACACGTCCCCTGCCTTCGTGAAGGCGAACTCCGGGGCCTCCTTCTTCTCCTTCTTCTTCTTCCCGCCGCGCTCGAGCATCGCCTGCGAGACGATGATCTCCGGGCGCGCCGCAGCGGCGGGAGGCGCGAGGGCCGCGAGCGCGGGCACCACGGCGGCGGCGCGGGGCTCCGCCTTCTCCTCGTCGTTCTCCTTCTCGGCCTTCCGCTTCCGGCGCGGCGGGCCCTCGGGCGGAGCGGCGGCGACGGCGGCGTCGTCGAGGTCCTCGGCCGCGTCCGGGGGGGCGAGCCCGTCGACCCAGGCCGGGTCCTCGAACGAGCCGGTCCGGCGAACGTGCTCGAGCGCGAGGGCGCCCGCGATCGCGCGCGCCTCGGCGTGGTCCTCCTCGCCCGAGGCCTCGATCTCCGCGGTGTCGACGAGGGCGCGGGCCTCCTCCTCGGCGCGCCGCACGCGGAGCGCCGCCTCCTCCGCGCGGAGCTCGGCGACCGCGGCCCGGTGCTCCTCGACCGCGTCGCCGACGCGGGCCGAGAGGAACCCGAAGGTCGCGTGCGCCGCGCGCCCGAGCGCCGCGGCGAGCGCCTGCGGCTTCACGTCGGCCGCGACGATGAGCGCGACGGTGCCGGTCGCGACGAGGACGATGGTGCTCCCCCAGATCGAGAGGAAGCGGACCGAGATCGCCGACAGCCCCGCGCCGACCACGCCGCCCGCGGGGAAAGGAGCCGCGGCTTGCCCGCCGAGCGCGAGGTGGGCGAGCGACGCGACCGAGAGCGTCAGCACCGCGTACGCGGCCGCGGAGAGCACCGTGATGCGGGGCGGCGCGCCCTGGAAGAGCCGGACCGCCGCCGCTGCGAGCGCGACCGGCAGGACGAGCGCGGAGAACCCGAGGAGCGCGTAGAGGCCGTTCGCGGCGCGATGGCCGACCGGCCCGCAGAGGTTCGCCGGGGGCATGCCCCGCGCGATGAGCGCTCCGTCGAGTGACGAGAACGTCGCGAGGCCGAGCGCCGCCACCGCGGCGAGCGCGAGGAGCGCGACCGCGGCGACGTCGCGCGCCATGCCGGTGCGCTGCGTCTTCTTGCCGTTCCGGGGGGGCTCGTCGCGATCGCCGCGACGGCCGTGGTTCTCCTGAAGACGCCGGTTTCCCTTGGGCTTCCCCATCTGCGCCGCCACCGCCTCGCTCCGATCGCTCCGCCGCCCGCGCGAACGAGGGCTTGCCCGGCCGAGGATATCGGGGGGTACCGAGGGGTCAATTTTTCTGCGGATCGAGGGGCGTGGCGTAGAATGGCCGAGAAGAACCTCCGTCATCCCGCGAGCTTCCATGGACGTCCGCTGCGAGCGCTGCAGGGCCCAGTACGTGTTCGACGACGATCAGGTCACGCCCTCCGGCCTGACGGTGCAGTGCACCAACTGCGGACACCTCTTCAAGGTGAAGAAGAAGGAGCTCGTCGTCACGGTTCCCGTGAAGCCGGGCGACTTCGAGGGCGAGCCGCTCCAGGCGACTGCCGTGGCGCCGCGGCCCGGTGGCACGCGCGCGTCGTCTGCCGCGATGCCCGCTCCGCCGCCCGCCGCGCAGCAGCACGAGCCCGAGCGGCCGCGTGAGTGGCGCGTCCGGCAGGCGAACGGGAACATCTTCACGTTCCGGGAGCTGACGACGCTGCAGAAGTGGATCATCGAGCAGAAGGTCGCGCGCGACGACGAGATCTCACTCGCGGGCGATCAGTGGAAGCGGCTCGGCAACATCGCCGAGCTGGCGAGCTTCTTCCAGGTGGTCGAGGCCGCGGAGCGCTCGAAGGGTCAGCCCGCGCTCACGCCCCTGCCGATGCAGCTCCCGGCGGTCACGCCGATGCCGATGCCGGTCTACGGCGTCGCGATCCAGACGCCGGCGCTCTACCCGCCTCCGCCGCCCTCCGGCTTCCCGCCGCCGTCCTACGCCTCGCCCCCGCCTTCGCCGCCGGAGTACCGGACGCCCGAGCCCACGCCGGTGCTCCCCCCGCCCGTGCACGAGGTCGATCTCGGGACCGAGGCGGAGCCGGCCGCGCAGCGCCGGGGCGCGGCGCGGACCTGGCTCGTCTCGCTGCTCCTCGTCGCGGTCGCCGCGGGCGCGGCCTACCTCTTCGTCCCGGGGCTCGTCGCGAAGGCGGCGCCGAGTCCCGAGCAGGCCGTCGCGGTGCCGCTCACGATCGAGGTGAGGCCAGCGGAGCCTCCCGCGCCGCCTCCGGCACCCCCCGTCGCGGCGCTCGAGCTGGTCCCCGAGCCGTCGCTGCAGGGACCGCCCGAGCAGGTGAAGGCGGCGCCGCGGCCTGCGCCGAAGGGGCCGAAGGCGCTCCTCGCGCAGGCGCAGAAGCTCCTCGAGAAGGGCGACGCGGACGGCGCGCTCGAGCTGTTCGGCCGCGTCGCGTCGCAGGATCCGCGCAACGCCGAGGCCCTGACCGGCCGGGGTTTGTGCTATCTCGACCGCGAGAACTACGCGCCGGCCGAGGCGAGCTTCGCGGCGGCGCTCCAGATCGACCCGGGTGAGCCCGACGCACTCCTGGGGCTCGCGGAGACCTACCGGTTCCAGGGTAAGAAGACGGAAGCCATCTCGCATTACGAGAAGTACCTCGCGCGGCATCCGGATGGCGAGGAGGCCGAGGTGGCGAAGAACGCACTCGCAGAGCTGAGGAAATAGTCATGTCCGACAGGGGAACTCCAGGGAAGGGCTCGTCGAGCGAGGAGGAGTACTTCGTCCGCGAGGATGCGGAGAAGAAGCGGAAGCTCGCGCTCGACGCGAAGAAGGAGAAGCAGGCGGCGGAGCTCAAGCGGCTGAAGGAGCTCCACTGGATGCACTGCCCGAAGTGCGGGATGTCGATGCACGAGGTGAAGTACCGCGGCGTGGACGTCGACGTGTGCTTCTCCTGCAACGGCGTCTTCCTCGACCAGGGCGAGATCGAGCACCTCGAGAAGCCCGAGGGGAAGGGCGTCATGACCTCGATCCTGAACTGGTTCAAGCCGGAGACGAAGAACCCGGTGTAGCCCCTCGGCCGCGCGCCCGCTCGCCGGGTGCGCCGCTGCCGGCGGGCAGGTAGGAGAACGACGTGGCGCTGTCTCTCGATGAGGTCCGGCGCATCGCTACCCTCGCGCGCCTCCGGCTCTCGGCCGACGAGGAGCGGACGTTCGCCGTGCAGCTCTCGGCGATCCTCGACCACGTGCGCCAGCTCGACGAGCTCGACGTGTCGGGGGTCGAGCCGATGACGCACGCGCTCGCGGCGGGCGAGACGCCGGCGCTGCGCCCCGACGCGGTCGAGCCCGGGCTCTCGCCCGGGGAGGCGCTCGCGGCCGCGCCGGCGCACGAGGGGACCTGCTTCAAGGTGCCGAGGATCATCGAGTGAGCGACCCGACGAGCGAGCTCACCGCCCTCTCGCTGCGCGAGGCGGGCGCCGGCATCGCGGCCCGCGCGCTCTCGTCCCGCGAGCTCGTCGAGGCGTCGCTCGCGCGCATCGCCGCGACGGACGGCCGGATCGGCGCGTTCCTCGAGGTCACGGCGGAGCGGGCGCGGGCTGCCGCCGGGCTCGCCGACCAGCGCGCGGCGCGCGGGGAGCGCCGCTCGGAGCTCGACGGCGTCCCGGTCGCCGTGAAGGACATCTTCGCGACGAAGGGCGTCCCGACCACGGCCGGCTCCAGGATCCTCGAGGGCTGGCTGCCGCCCTACGACGCCGCGGTCGTGGAGCGGCTCGAGCAGGCGGGCGCGGTCGTCGTCGGCAAGCTCAACATGGACGAGTTCGCGATGGGCTCGTCGAACGAGAACAGCGCGTTCAAGCGCTGCGCGAACCCGTACGACCTCACGCGCACGCCGGGCGGCAGCTCGGGCGGCAGCGCGGCCGCGGTCGCGGCGCGGCAGGTGCACGGCGCGCTCGGGACCGACACGGGCGGCTCGATCCGGCTGCCCGCCGCGTTCTGCGGCGTCGTGGGCGTGAAGCCGACCTACGGCCGCGTCTCGCGCTACGGCGTCGTCGCGTTCGCCTCGTCGCTCGACCAGGTCGGCCCGCTCGCGCGCACCGTCGAGGACGCGGCGCTCCTGCTCGGGCGCATCGCGGGGCACGACCCGCGCGACCAGACCTCGTCGGCGCGGCCGGTGGACGACTACCTCGCGTCCCTCGAAGAGGGCGCGCGCGGGCTGCGGATCGGCGTGCCACGCGAGTGGTTCCAGGCCGGCGTCGAGCCCGGGGTCGAGCGGTCGGTGCGCGCCGCCCTCGCGGTCTACGAGAAGCTCGGCGCGAGGCTCGTCGAGATCTCGCTCCCGCACACGAAGTACGGCATCGCCGCCTACTACCTCATCGCTCCGGCGGAAGCGTCCTCGAACCTCGCCCGCTACGACGGGGTCCGGTTCGGCCTGCGCGCGGAGGCGAAGGGGCTCCGCGAGATGTACGCCGAGACGCGCGAGCGGGGATTCGGCGCGGAGCCGAAGCGGCGCATCATGCTCGGCACGTACGCGCTCTCGGCGGGCTACTACGACGCGTACTACCTGCGCGCCCAGAAGGTCCGCACGCTCGTGCGGCGCGACTTCGACGAGGCGTTCCGCGCCTGCGACGTGGTCGCCGGCCCGGTCGCGCCGACGGTGGCGTTCCCGCTGGGCGCCCGGACGCAGGACCCGCTCCAGATGTACCTCGCCGACGTGTTCACGATCACCTGCAACCTCGCCGCGCTGCCGGGGCTCTCCGTGCCCTGCGGTCTGCACGCCGAGACGGGGATGCCGGTCGGGCTCCAGCTCCTCGGTCGCCCCTTCGACGAGGCGACGCTGCTGCGCGCGGCGCGCGCGTTCGAGCGGGAGGTCGGCGCGCCGCCGCCTCCGCCGCCGGTGCAGCCGTGATGGGAAGCGGGGTGATCTAGATGGCGGCGTCCGACTTCCAGGTGGTCATCGGGCTCGAGGTCCACGCCCAGCTGCTCACCCGGTCCAAGATCTTCTGCGGCTGCTCGACCGAGTTCGGCGGCGAGCCCAACTCCCACGTGTGCCCGGTGTGCCTCGGGCTCCCCGGCGTCCTCCCGCGGCTCAACGCGCAGGTCGTCGAGATGGCCGTGCGCACCGGCCTCGCGCTCGGCTCGCGTCCACGCGAGAAGAGCGTTTTCGCGCGGAAGAACTACTTCTACCCGGACCTGCCGAAGGGCTACCAGATCTCGCAGTACGAGCTGCCGATCTGCGAGGGCGGCGCCGTGGACGTCACCGTCGACGGCGAGGAGAAGCGGATCCGGCTCGTCCGGATCCACATGGAGGAGGACGCCGGCAAGAACCTCCACGACGTCTCGCCCGATGGGTCGTCGGGGGTGGATCTGAACCGCGCCGGCGTGCCGCTCGTCGAGATCGTCTCCGAGCCGGACCTGCGCTCGGTGGACGAGGCGGTCGAATACCTGAAGGCGCTGCGCGCGATCCTCATGTACCTCGGCGTGAACGACGGGAACCTGCAGGAGGGCTCGTTCCGCTGCGACGCGAACGTCTCGATCATGCCCAGAGGGGCGGAGAAGTACGGCACCCGGTGCGAGATCAAGAACATGAACTCGTTCCGGTTCCTGCGCGCGGCGATCGACTACGAGGTGCGGCGGCAGGTGGAGCTCGTCGAGAGCGGCGGGAGGGTCGTGCAGGAGACGCGGCTCTTCGACCCGGACCGCGGCGAGACGCGCTCGATGCGCTCGAAGGAGGAGGCGCACGACTACCGCTACTTCCCGGAGCCGGACCTCCCGCCGGTGCTCGTCTCGCGAGAGCTCGTCGAGCGGGTCCGCGCGGAGCTGCCCGAGCTCCCGCGCGCTCGCGCCGCGCGCTACCAGCGGGACCTCGGCCTGTCCGCCTATGACGCGGCGCTCCTGGTCTCGGAGCGGCCCGTGGCGGAGTTCTTCGACGCGGCGCTCGCCGCGTATGGCCGCGCGCCGGACGCCGCGAAGAGGCTCGCGAACTGGATGAACGGCGAGGTGGCCCGGCTCGCGAACGAGCGCGGCGAGGGCCCGGCGGCGTGGAAGCTCACGCCGGCCCGGCTCGCGGCGATCCTGAGGCTCGTGGACGCGCAGACCCTCGGCGGTCCGGGCGCGAAGCAGGTGCTCGAGGAGGTGTTCGCGACCGGCGCCGAGCCCGACGAGATCGTGCGCGCGAAGGGGCTCGCGCAGGTCTCCGACGCGGGCGCGATCGAGGCCGCCGTGGACGCGGTGCTCGCGGCGAGCGCGACCGAGATCGAGCGCTACCGCGCGGGCAACAAGAAGCTCATGGGGTTCTTCGTCGGGCAGGTGATGAAGGCGATGAAGGGCAAGGGGAACCCGGCGGTGGTGAACGCGCTCCTCAAGCAGAAGCTCGGGGACTAGAGCGCGTGGCACGCTGGGCGGGCTGGGGCGCGGGGCCCGCGGGGGCCGGGTCGGCGGGCGGGCCGAGCCGCGTCTTCCTTGTCGCCGCGCTCGTCGGCTCCACTCTCGTCGCGGCGCTCCTCGCGCGCGAAGGCCGCCTCGGTGCGGCGGCGCTCTCCGCCGCGTGCGCCGTCTACTTCGCCCTGCGCGCGTTCGCAGGGCTCGGCAGGGAGAAGTCATGAACCGCGACCCGCTCCGCCCGGTGCTCTACGACACGGCGAAGGACGTCGTCCGCCTCCTCGATCAGAAGCGCCTCCCGGCCGAGGAGGTCTGGCTCGAGCTCACGACCTCGGACGAGGTCGCCGCCGCCATCAGGGACCTCACCGTCCGGGGCGCCCCCGCGATCGGGGTCGCGGCCGCCTACGCGCTCGCGGTGGACGCGCGCCGCGGCAAGCAGATCGCGGAGCTGCGCGCCGCGGCGGAGAAGCTCGTCCGCTGCCGCCCGACCGCGGTGAACCTCGCCTGGGCGGTGCGGCGCATGGCGCGCCGGATCGGCCTCGGCCCGGCGGAGCTGCTCGCCGAGGCGCACGCGATCCGGGACGAGGACGAGGCCGCCTGCCGCCGCATCGGCGCGCTCGGGGCGCCGCTCATCCCGCCGCGCGCGCGGGTGCTCACGCACTGCAACGCCGGCGCGCTCGCGACCGCGGGGTACGGGACCGCGCTCGGGGTCGTGCGCGCCGCCGTCGAGGCGGGGAACGAGATCTCGGTCTTCGCCGACGAGACCCGGCCGTTCCTGCAGGGGGCGAGGCTCACCGCCTGGGAGCTGAAGCGCGACGGCATCCCGGTGACGCTCCTCACCGACGGGATGGCAGGCTGGCTCATGGCGCAGGGCGAGATCGCCTGCGTCATAGTCGGCGCGGACCGGATCGCCGCGAACGGCGACGTCGCGAACAAGATCGGCACCTACTCGCTCGCGGTGCTCGCGGCCCACCACGGTCTTCCCTTCTACGTCGCGGCGCCCTGGAGCACGGTGGATCTCGACACGCGTGACGGCGCGGCGATCCCGATAGAGGAGCGCGGCGGCGACGAGGTCGTCCTGATCGCCGGCCAGCGCATCGCGCCCGTCGGCGTGCCCGCCCGCTATCCCGCCTTCGACGTGACGCCCGAGGCGCTCGTCACCGCGATCGTGACGGAGCGCGGCGTCGTCCGGCGGCCCTACGCCGAGGGGCTGCGGGCGCTCGCCGCCGGGTAGCGCGCGCCACTCCCCTGAGAGCCGCGGGGGTTACGGCGGGGGCCGCGCCGGGTATCATCGACCGCATGGGAATGGGCTCGACCCGCGTCTTCGGCCACACCGGGAGCGGGGTGGACGTGGTCGGTCTGCGCCGGCGGCCGGCGCGCGACCTCTACCACTGGCTCGTCACGGGGCCGTGGACCCGGCTCATCGTGCTCTACGCCGCGGTCTACTTCGCGACGCAGGCGCTCTTCGGGCTCGCGCGGCTGCTCCTCGCGGCGCGCCTCCCCGAGGCGGGCGGCGCCCTCCTCCCCGCGCTCGTCGCGGCGCTCGAGGCGCCACCCGATCCCGGTCCACCGCTCTCCCCGCGGGCGCTCGCGTCCGGGGCCGTCGTCGCGCTGGACGGGTTCATCCACTGGGTCGAGCTCGTCATCGCCTCCGGTATCGTCCTCGCGAAGTTCTCGCTCGTTAGGGCGCGCGTCCTCTTCTCGGACGTCGCGGTGGTCGGGCCGCACTCTGGTGGCCCGGCGCTCATGTTCCGCATGGCGAACGAGCGCGCGAGCCACATCGTGGACGCGAGGGTCTCGATGATGCTCGTGCGGAACGAGCTGCACGACGGCGAGGTGGCGCGTCGCGCCCACGACCTCGAGCTCTCCCGCGGCGGCTCCGCGCTCTTCTCCCACGCCTGGACCGCGATCCACCCGATCGGCAAGGACAGCCCGCTCGCCGGCGAGAGCGCCGGGTCGCTCGAGGGGAGCGAGGCCGAGATCATCGTGAACATCTCGGGCTTCGACGAGGGGCTCGTGAAGTCGGTCCACGCGCGCCACGTCTACGCCGCGAGCCGCATCCGCTGGAACGCCCGGTTCAGGGAGATCGTGAAGCTCCGCGAGGACGGGCGCCGCGTCATCGACTACCGGAAGTTCCACAAGACCGTGCCCGTCGAGGATGCGCCGCAGCCGGAGCGGACCCCGACGCGCAAGGTGCGCTAGAGGGCGCCCCGCGAGGGACCGCGCCACGAGGCCGCGGCCCCGCGCGGCGGCCGCCGGACCCGGTTACCATCGGCCCCATGGTCCCCCGCCCCTGCGCCGCCTGCGGCCGGCCGCTCGGCTCGAACGCCGACTGCGTCTCCTGCCGCGACGCCGCCGCGAAGGAGCTCGCGCGCGACGCCACGGACATCACCCCCTCCGGCCTCCGTCGCACCGCCGAGAGCGCCGGCCGGTTCCTCGACCGCCCGCCCTGGTGGGCGCGCCGCTCGCCCGCCGTCCTTCGCGCGAAGCTGCGGCTCCTCTGGATGGTGCTCCGCGACTACGCGAACGGCAGCTACCGCAAGCTGCCCTGGAAGGCGATCGCGGCGCTCGCCGCCGCGGTCGTGTACGTCGTCTCCCCGGTCGACCTCATCCCGGACTTCCTCGTCCCGATCGGCTTCACGGACGACCTGCTCGTCGTCGCGCTCACCTGGGGGCTCGTGAAGCGCGAGCTGCGCGCGTACTGCACGTGGAAGGGACTCAGCCCAGCGCACTTCGGCCTGTGAGAGGAGCGCGCCGAGAGCGGCGGGTCGGCCTCGCGGACGGGCCCGTCGTCGCCATCGGGCTCGCGCCGCGCCCGCTCTCGGACCTCTATCACTTCCTCCTCACCTCGCGCTGGTGGCAGCTCCTCCTCCTCATCGCAGGCGCCTACGTGGCGGTGAACGCGCTCTTCGCGCTCGCCTACGTCGAGCTCGGGGACGCGATCGAGCACGCGCGCCCGGGCAGCTTCTCCGACGCGTTCTTCTTCAGCGTGCAGACGATGGCGACCGTCGGGTACGGGAACCTCTGGCCCCGAACCACCGCGGCGAACGTGCTCGCGACCGCCGAGGTGCTCGTGGGCGGGCTCGGGCTCGCGCTCGTGACCGGGCTCGTCTTCGCGAAGTTCGCGCGGCCGACCTCGCGGGTCGTCTTCAGCCGGGTCGCGGTGGTGCGGACGTGGGATGGCGCGCCGTCCCTCATGTTCCGCATGGCGAACGCCCGCTCCTCGCAGATCGTCGAGGCGCGCGTGGGGGTGATGCTCGTGCGGACGGAGCGGACCGCCGAGGGGGACGAGGTGCGCAGGCTTCACGACCTCGCGCTCGTGCGCGCGCAGCACGCGCTGTTCGCCCTCACCTGGACCGCGATCCACAGGATCGACGCGGCGAGCCCGCTGCGCGGGGCGGACGCGGCCTCGCTCGCCGAGGCGGGCGCGGTCATCGTCGTCTCCTTCTCCGGGTTCGACGAGAACCTCGCGACCACCGTCCACACGCGGCACAGCTACCCCGCGGACGAGGTGCTCTGGGGCCGGCGCTTCGCCGACGTGCTCCTCCGCGGTCCCCGCGGGGAGCGGTTCATCGATTACCGGCGCTTCCACGACACCGAGCCGGAGGCCGGGCGGGGCGCGGACCTCACGCGCCGCGCATGACGCGGGCGAGCGCGCGGATCTCGGACGCGGCGAGCTCCGGGGACGCCGCGTGCCACGGGCGGCCGTGGCCCGGCAGTACCCACTCGAAGCGGTGCGTCGCGAGCCGCTCCATCGAGGCGATCTGCGCGTCCCAGTCCCACCAGCAGACCGCCCGCGACGCGCCGAGCCGTCCGGCGGCGTCGCCCCACAGGTGGTCTCCCGTGAAGAGGAACGTGTCGTCGACGAGGAGCGCGCACGAGCCGGCGGTGTGGCCCGGGACGGGGAGGGCGAGGAGGCCGCGGCCGAGCGGGGCCGGCGCGTCGCCCTCGAGCCGGCGCTCGATCTCGCGGGTGCCGCGGCCGACGTCCCGGGCGTGGAGCACCCGCTCGCACCCGAGCGCCTCGCGCCAGCGCGCGTGATCCGCGACGTCGTCGCGGTGCGTGAGGAACATGAGACGCGCGCCGCCGAGCGCGCGGATCCGCTCGAGGAGCGGCGCCGCGAACCTCGGCGAGTCGACGAGCACGTTCCCCTCCGGCCGCAGGACGAGCCACGAGGTCGCGCCGAACGACGCCTCCGCGGCGTAGCCGCAGCGGAGCACGCCCGGTGCGAAGGGATCCGGGAACCCGCGGGCCGCCTCGGCGACGCCCTCCTTCGAGCGCGAGCCGATCGCCGCCACCGGGCAGGCGACGAGCGCGAGGAGCGCGCGCCGCCGCTCGTCCGGCCCCCCGGGCTGCCGGGCGACGAACGCGGGCTCGTCCTCGCCGGCGCCGAAGGTCGCCGGCGCGAGCGCCCGGCAGGTGTCGCAGGCGATGCAGCGGTCGTCGACGAAGAGGTCGCCGGGTGCGTTCGAGGCGACGGCGCGGGAGAGGAGGGCCACGCGCGTCCCATAAGCGAAGGGCCGCCCCGGATCACGGAGCGGCCCTCGGCGTCTCACAGCGGGACGGCGACTAGTGCCAGCCGTGGCCCTTGTGCTTTCCGTGGCCGCGGTCGTCGCCCCGCTCCTCCCGCCGCTCCTCGCGCCGCTCGGCCTTCGCGGCGGCCTTCTCGGCCTTCCAGTACTTGTACTTGCCCGCGGGGACCTGGGCGAGCCGCGCCGGGACGCGCCGGCCCGGAATGAGCACCCAGCCGCCGCGGTGCGAGCGGGAGCGGTACCAGCCGCTGTCGCGGCGGGCCCAGTAGTAGCCGTCGGTGAAGAAGACCTCCTCCTCCACCTCCGGGACGACCTGAACGCCGGGGGAGACGACGACGAGCCTTGGGAGGACGACCGGAAGGTTGAAGTGGACATCCACGGAGGCCTGCGCCCGCGCGAGGGCGGGCAGGCCGATCAGGGCCGCGAGGGCGAGAGCGATGGTTCGCATGGTCGCGGAGGATCTGACGAACTCGCCCCGCGATCAAGGGACACCCCGGCCCCTTCCCGGCGCCGCCTCAGGGGGCGGCGGTAACTCCCCGCCATTCCTTGACAGGGGAGGGGCACCGATCGTATATGACCGCCCTTCCGGAGGGCCGGTAGGCGCGCCCGCGCGGCGTTGCGACGGCGAGGACCTCCCACGAATTCGAGGAGAAGGCGATGTACGCGGTGATTCGGACCGGCGGCAAGCAGTACCGCGTCGCGAAGGGCGACCGGCTCAAGATCGAGAAGGTCGTCGGCGACGTCGGCGGCAAGCTCGAGTTCGACGTGCTCCTCGTCGGCGGCGAGGGCGAGGCCAAGGTCGGCAGCCCGACCGTCGGCGGCGCCGCAGTCCAGGGCGAGATCGTCGGCCAGGCCAAGCACAAGAAGGTCATCCACTTCCGCAAGAAGAAGGAAGGCTGGACGAAGAAGCGCGGCCACCGGCAGCCGTTCACCGAGGTCTTGATCACCGAGGTCCGCGCGTAGGACCGCAGCGGCGCCCCGGCCGATCCGCGAGAGCGGGGGCCACGGCGCACGGAGTGGAACATGGCTCACAAAAAAGGACAGGGCTCCTCACGCAACGGGCGCGACTCCCCGGGGCAGCACCGCGGCGTCAAGGTGTACGGCTCGGAGAAGGTCGAGGCGGGCAGGATCCTCGTCCGCCAGGTCGGCACGCTCGTCCACCCCGGCGCGAACGTCGGCATGGGCAAGGACTTCACCCTGTTCGCGAAGATCGACGGCCAGGTGAAGTACTCCCGGACGCGCGGTGATCGCCGCGTCGTCTCCATCGTCCCCGAGGCCTAGGGCCGCGGCGGACGCGTCACGAGGGCGCCGCGGGCCTTACGGGTCCGCGGCGTTTTCCATTTTCACGAGGCGGGTCTCATGAAGTTCGTCGACGAGGTCCGGATCTCCGTGAAGGCCGGCGACGGCGGCGACGGCGCCGTCGCGTGGCGGCGCGAGAAGTTCATCCCGCGCGGCGGCCCCGCCGGCGGCGACGGCGGCAACGGCGGCGATGTCGTGCTGCTCGTCGATCCGCAGCTCTCGACGCTCCTCGACTACCGCTACGTCCGCGAGCACAAGGCGAAGAGCGGCGGGCACGGGCTCGGCTCGGACATGAACGGCGTGAACGGGGAGGACCTCGTCCTCCGCGTCCCGCCGGGCACGGTCGTGAAGGACGCTGCCACGGGCGAGGTGATCGCCGACCTCGGCGAGCCGGGACTCCGCTTCGTCGTCGCGAAGGGCGGCAAGGGCGGCCTCGGCAACATGAACTACGCCACCTCGACGAACCAGGCGCCGCGCTTCGCCCAGGACGGGACGCCGGGCGAGGAGCGCCAGCTCGTGCTCGAGCTGAAGCTCCTCGCGGACGTGGGGATCGTCGGCTACCCGAACGCCGGCAAGTCGACGCTCATCAGCGTCATCTCCCGCGCGCGCCCGAAGATCGCCGACTACCCGTTCACGACGCTCGTGCCGAACCTCGGCGTGGTCTCGTGGCGCGGCGAGCGGAGCTTCGTCGTCGCCGACATCCCCGGGCTCATCGAGGGGGCGCACGAGGGGGCCGGGCTTGGCCACCAGTTCCTGCGCCACATCGAGCGCTGCCGCGTGCTCGTGCACCTCGTCGACGGCGCGAACCCGGAGCCCGGGCGGACGCCGAAGGGCGACCTCGACGCGATCGACCGCGAGCTCGCGCTCCACTCGCCGGAGCTCGCGAAGAAGCCGCAGATCGTGGTGGTGACGAAGGTCGACGTCCCGGAGGCGCGCGCCGCGGGTGAGAAGTTCGCGAAGCTGCTCGGGCGCCGGAAGAAGCCTGTGAAGGTCCACCTCGTCTCCGCCGTGACGGGGGAGGGCGTCCCGCAGCTGCTCGACGCGGTCGCCCGCGTGCTCTTCAAGGAGGCGCAGCCGCGCGAGGTCGGGCGCGGACGGCGGCTCGGCAAGCCCCGGACGATGAAGGCGAAGGCGAAGTCCGAGGCCGGGCGCTAGATCGCTCGCCCTCCCCGCAGCAGGCGACGGGTCACGGGGCTGTTCCCGCCGCTCCCGCGACGGGACGCCTGTACTCGGTCCCGATCTTCGCCCTCAGGCGGCCCCGGCTCCGGGCCCCCCGATCGCGGCCATCACCCGCTGCACCATCTGGTTGCAGCGCGGCGCGAGGAACGGGAACGCCTCCGGGGCCGCACGCTCCACCGCCTCGCCGAGGGCGCGGCGGAGCATCCCCCGGGCCCGGTGCAGCCGGACCTTCACCGCATCCTCGCCGAGCCCGAGCGCCGCCGCGGTCTCGGCCGTGGAGAGCTGCTCCACGTCGCGGAGCACGAACACCACGCGATACGGCTGCGCGAGGCCGTCCACCGCGCGCTCGACGAGGCGCACCGCCTCGTTCGCGGCGGCGCGCTCCTCCGGGTCCTCGGCCCGCGGGTCCATCGTGCCTCCGTCGTCGTCGCCGTCGTCGGACTGGACGAGCCGGGTGCGCCCGCGCAGACGCCCGAGCGCCTCGTTCACGGCGATCCGGACGAGCCAGGTGGAGAACGCGGCCGCGCCGGCGAACTCGGCGAGGTGCTGGTAGGCCCGCACCCACGCCGCCTGCATCGCGTCCTCCGCCTCGTCCTCGTCGCGCAGGATCGCGCGCACGGTGCGGTAGACCCGCGAGTCGTGACGCCGCATGAGCACCTCGAACAGCTCCGTCTCGCCGGAGAGCACGCGGCGAACCACCTCCGCGTCGTCGAGCGACGGGTTCTTCACGAGGTCCTGCGATACCGCCACGGCGAGCCTCCTCGTCCGTCCAGCTCCATCGTGTGAAGGGATGCGCGGCGGGCGCCGGCCGTTACGGCCGTCACCTCCCGGTCGGCGGGGCATCCCTTCGTCGTCACGCGACGTGACCGAAAGGAGAAGATCACCATGCAGGACCACAGGGCGGAGACGGCTTACTGGGCGCTCCGGCTCACCGTCGGGGTCGTCCCGATCGTGGCCGGGCTCGACAAGTTCACGAACCTCCTCACCGACTGGTCGGCGTACCTCTCTCCGTTCGCGGTGCGGCTCCTCCCCGTGAGCCCGCACGCGTTCATGCTGTCGATCGGCGTCGTCGAGATCGTCGTCGGCCTCGGCGTCCTCTCGGGGCGTGCGCGGGTGTTCGGTTGGGTGGCGGCGGCCTGGCTGCTCGCCGTCGCGGTGAACCTGCTCACGACCGGGCGATACCTCGACGTGGCGGCGCGCGACGTGGCGCTCGCCGTGTCGGCCTTCGCCCTCGCGCAGCTCGCGCCGGCCCACGAGCCGGCCGCCGCCCGGCGGCCCCGCGAGGCGCGGCAGGCGGAGGTTCACGCGTGATCGTGCGGCGGTGGGGCGGCCCGCCCCGTTCCGTTCAGCCTGAGCGTAGCCTCGCCGAAGGGAGAGGCGGAGTCGAAGGAGGCCCCCGCCCGCCGGTGACTCCGCGCTGCGTTCGTGATTTCCTCGCGCGCGATGAGCGGACCGTTCGAGAGGGCGACGTTCCTCGTGCCGGAGCGGAAGGCGCGCATCGACGAGGTGGTCGCGAACCGCACGCGCACGTTGACCGTCGTGATGGAGGCGCTCTGCGACGCGCAGAACGTGAACGCGGTGCTCCGGACGTGCGAGGCGTTCGGCATCCAGGAGCTGCACGCGGTCGATGGGCCGATGAAGGCCTGGGACCGGAACAAGAAGATCTCCCAGAACGCGGACAAGTGGCTCGACGTCCACCGCTGGAGCTCGAGCGCGGAGTGCCTCTCGCACCTGCGCGCGCAGGGCTTCGCGATCTACGTCACCCACCTCGGCGCGGGCACGCGCGCGCTCGGCGAGCTCTCCTTCGCGGGAAAGGTCGCGCTCGTGTTCGGCAACGAGAGCCGCGGCGTCTCCGACGAGGCCGTCCGGCTCGCCGACGCGACGTTCGCGATCCCGATGCGCGGCTTCGTCCAGTCGTTCAACGTCTCCGTCGCCGCCGCCATCACGCTCGCGAAGGCGGTCGAGCGGCGCGAGGTCGAGCGAGGGCGGCACGGCGACCTGCCGGACGACGAGGCCGCGGCGCTGCGCGAGCGGTTCTACGTCCTCGCGGTGAAGCAGCGCGCCCGGATCGCGAAGGCCGCCGCGGTGGCGGGGCGGCGCACCCGGCGGCGCTAGCGCGCTAGCCTAGGACGCGCCCGCCGCGGCGCAGCCCGCCCAGAACGCGGCGAGATCGTCGGGCAGCGGCGCCTCGAGCTGGATGCGCTCGCCGGTGCGCGGGTGCGGCAGCTCGAGCTTCCAGGCGTGGAGCGCCTGGCGGGCGAGCCGGAGCAGCACCCGGTCGTCGTCGGTCAGGGCGCGCCGCGTGAACCGGTCGAAGATGTTCTCGTCGGGCCCGTAGATCTTGTCGCCGACGAGCGGCAGGCCCTCGTGGTGGAGGTGGGCCCGGATCTGGTGCTGGCGTCCGGTGCGCGGCCGGCAGGCGAGGAGCGTGACCGGCGCGCCGTCGGGCGCGACGCGCCGCTCGAGCACCTCGAAGTCGGTGATGGACGGCTGCCCTCCCGGCGAGACGTGCATCCGGACGCGCACCGCGGAGGCGCCGGTGATGGCGAGCGGCGCGTCGACCGTGAAGCGCGCCTCGCGCGGCTCGCCGAGCGCGAGCGCGAGGTAGGTCTTCGCGACCACCCCGTCCGCGAAGGCGCGCTTGAGCCGCTTCGTCCATTCCGGCGCCGAGCCGCAGGCGAGGAGCCCGGAGGTCTCGCGGTCGAGCCGGTGGGCGGGGTCGACCTTCCGGTCCGGGAAGCGGTGCCGCGCCGCCGTCGTGAAGGTGTTCTCGGAGTACCGCGCGGTCGGGTGGACCGGCAGGCCCGCCGGCTTGTCGACGACGAGGAGCTCGCCGTCATCGTGCACGATCCCGAAGGCGATCGGCACCTCCGGCTCGGGCTCGACGTCCTTGAGGAGCGAGAAGACGAGCCCCGGCGCGACGCGGGTCGACGGCTTCAGGGTCCGTCCACCCTCGCACTCCAGCCGGTGCTCGATGAGGTGCTGGACGCGCTCGCGCGACAGCCGGCGGATCTTCTCCTTCAGGTAGCGATCGAGCCGCCACCCGTCGTAGTTCGCCTCGACGGTGAACCGGACCCGGACCACGCGCGTCACCGCGGCAACATACCACTTGAACCGCGGGGTGCGCCTTGCGACCATCGGGGATCATGCGCCCGCACCTCCGACTCCTCGCTGCCACCGCCGCGCTCGCGGTGGCACCGGTCCGCGCCGCGACCCCGCGCCTCGCGGTGGTCACGCTCGACGCGCCGCCGCAGCTCCAGTTCACCGGCAAGAGCGTCGCCGAGGCGTTCGCCCAGACCGCGGCGAAGTCCGGCCTCGAGGTGGTCGGCCCCGACGCGGTACAGGAGAAGCTCGGGCGCGCGGGTCACGCCGAGCTCGTCCGCTGCGCCGACGACGCGAAGTGCCTCGCGGAGAAGGGCCGGAAGCTCGGCGTCGACCGGATCGTCGGCGGCTGGCTGCAGCAGCGCGGCACGTCCTACCGCGTGGCGATCGTCCACGTCGACGCGAGCACCGGCGAGCGGCTCGGCGGGCTCGAGCGCGAGATCCCCATCGCCTCGCGGCGGCTGCAGAAGGACGTCGCTGCCGCCGCGCCGGGGCTCCTCGCGAGCGGGCAGGACGCCACGGGCGTCCTCGAGGTCACGACCGACGCGCCGGGCGCCGAGGTCATCGTGGACGACGTCTCGGTCGGGAGGACGCCGGTCGCCCGCGTCCTGAAGCCCGGCAAGCACAAGGTGAAGCTGAAGCACGAGGGGTGGGCGGACCAGGACGCGACTTGGGTGGACGTGCCGGCGAACGGGATCGTCCAGCACCGGCCGCGCCTGTACCGGATCCCGGCGCGCGACCGGCCGAACGCGTCCCCGACGGAGGGGCAGGGGACCGCCGTCGAGCGCGTGAAGCAACCCGCAGGGGCGCGGAAGTAGCCCGCGCCAGCCGATTTCCGACGAATCGCCGCCGTTCCCGACGCGACGGTTGACGCGATCGATCGCACCGCGTAGCTTCGGCTCCCGGTTTGAGGCGAATCACCGTCATCATTCCGGCCCGCTACGGCGCCCAGCGGTTTCCCGGCAAGACCCTCGCCGACCTGGCTGGTAGACCCATCATCGCCCATGTCGTCGAGCGTGCGCGTCGCGCGCGCGGGGTGGACGTCGTCGCGGTCGCGACGGATGACGAGCGGATCGCGCAGGCGGCTGAGCGGGCGGGAGCGGAGGCGATCGTGACGGGAGACGCGCCGACCGGCACCGACCGCGTGGCGGAGGCGGCGCGACGGCTCAGGCCGGCGCCGGACGTGGTCGTGAACCTGCAGGGCGACGAGCCGCTCATCGAGCCGGAGGCCATCGAGGTGCTCGTCGCGGCGATGGAGCCCGGCGTCGTCATGGCGACGCTCGCCCGGCCGCTCGCCGAGGGCGAGCTCGGTCGCGCGCAGGTCGTGAAGGTCGTGACCGACTGCCGCGGAGACGCGCTCTACTTCTCGCGCGCGGCGATCCCCCACCGCCGGGCCGGCGGCTCGAGCCCGCTCGCCCGCGCGCACGTGGGCATCTACGCGTTCACCGCAGCGTTCTTGCAGGAGTTCGCCTCGCTGCCGCCGGGGCGGCTCGAGGCCGAGGAGTCGCTCGAGCAGCTGCGGGCGCTCGAGCACGGGCACCGGATCCGGGTCGCCGACACGCGCTACGCGGGGTTCGGCATCGACACGCCGGAGGACCTCGAGCGCGCTCGGGCGATCCTCGCGGCGCAGCGTCACTAGGGAAGGGGGAGGCCATGGTCAAGCGGGGCAAGAAGACGAAGTACATGTTCGTCACGGGGGGCGTCGTGAGCTCGCTCGGGAAGGGGCTCGCCGCCGCGTCCATCGGGGCGCTCCTCGAGAACCGCGGCCTCGAGGTCACGCACCTGAAGCTCGATCCGTACATCAACGTGGACCCGGGCACGATGAGCCCGTTCCAGCACGGCGAGGTCTACGTCACCGACGACGGCGCCGAGACGGACCTCGACCTCGGCCACTACGAGCGCTTCACGAGCGCGAAGATGACCCGGAAGAACAACTTCACGACCGGGCGCATCTACCAGACCGTCATCCAACGGGAGCGGCGAGGCGAGTACCTCGGGAAGACCGTGCAGGTCATTCCCCACATCACCGACGAGATCAAGGCGGTCATCCGCGAGGCGGCGGGGGGCGCCGACATCCTCATCGTCGAGGTGGGGGGCACGGTCGGCGACATCGAGTCGCTCCCGTTCCTCGAGGCGATCCGGCAGATGAAGTACGACGTGGGCGAGGAGAACGCGCTCTACGTCCACCTGACGCTCGTCCCGTACATCGCCGCAGCGGGCGAGCTCAAGACGAAGCCGACGCAGCACTCTGTGAAGGAGCTGCGCGAGATCGGCATCCAGCCGGACATCCTGCTCTGCCGCGCGGACCGCGAGATCTCGCGGGAGATGAAGGACAAGATCGCCCTCTTCTGCAACGTGGACCCGTCGGCGGTGTTCACCGCCCTCGACGTGTCGTCGATCTACGAGGTGCCGCTCGCGCTCCACGGACAGGGGCTCGACGACAAGCTCGCCGAGCTCCTCAACATCTGGAGCCGCGCGCCGCGGCTCGAGCGCTGGGAGGGCGTCGTCGAGAAGGTGAAGGCGCCGCGCCAGGGCGAGGTGCGCATCGGCGTCGTCGGCAAGTACGTCGAGCTGCACGAGAGCTACAAGAGCCTCAACGAGGCGCTCACGCACGGCGGCATCGCGACCGACGTCCGCGTCCGGCAGGTCTTCATCGACTCGACGAAGCTCGAGGAGGGCGACCTCTCCGAGCTCGACCAGGTGGACGGGATCCTCGTGCCGGGCGGCTTCGGCGTGCGCGGCACCGAGGGGAAGATCCTCGCCGCCCGCTGGGCGCGGGAGAAGAAGGTCCCGTTCTTCGGCATCTGCCTCGGGCTGCAGATGGCGGTCATCGAGTTCGGGCGCGCCGTGCTCGGCCTCGACCGCGCGAACTCGCTCGAGTTCGACGAGAAGACCCCGCATCCGGTCGTGACGCTCATGGAGGGACAGAAGAGCGTCGCGGACAAGGGCGGAACGATGCGGCTCGGGAGCTATCCGTGCGCGCTCACGGACGGGACGAAGGCGCGCGAGCTCTACGGCGCCGAGCTCGTCCAGGAGCGCCATCGCCACCGCTTCGAGTTCAACAACGCCTACCGCGCGCAGTACGAACAGGCGGGGATGATCTTCTCTGGCGTGAATCCGGACCTGAACCTCGTCGAGATGATCGAGCTGAACAACCACCCGCACTTCGTGGGCTGCCAGTTCCATCCCGAGTTCAAGTCGAAGCCGTTCGCGGCCCACCCGCTCTTCGCCGGATTCGTCGCTGCCGCGCGTGAGCACCGCGACCAGACGCAGCGCGGGACCGGCGCCGCGGTGACGAAGCTCCCCGTCGGCAAGAACGGCTAAGGCGCCCGGCGCGCCGGAAGGACGAACGATTGGACGCGGTGCTGGCCCGGATCGCCGGGCACGAGATCGGCGACGGGAGGAAGCTCCTCCTCATCGCGGGGCCGTGCGTGATGGAGTCCGAGGGCCACGCCCTCGCCCACGCCCGGAAGGTGAAGGCGCTCGCCGCGAAGCACGGGCTGCCGGTCGTCTTCAAGGCGAGCTTCGACAAGGCGAACCGCTCGTCGGGCAAGAGCTTCCGCGGCCCCGGCCTCGAGGTCGGGCTCGCCGCGTTCCAGGCGGTGAAGCGCGAGACCGGCCTCCCCTGCACGACCGACGTCCACGAGACGTGGCAGGCGGAGCCCGCGGGGAAGGTCGTGGACCTCCTCCAGGTCCCCGCCTTCCTCTGCCGCCAGACCGACCTCGTCATGGCCTGCGCGAAGCACGGGAACAGCGTCTCGGTGAAGAAGGGGCAGTTCCTCGCCCCGCGCGAGATGCGTCACGCCGTCGCGAAGTGCCGCGAGGCGGGGAACGCGAACGTGATGCTCATCGAGCGCGGCGCGTCCTTCGGCTACGGGAACCTCGTCGTGGACATGCGCGGGCTCGTCCTCATGCGCGAGCTCGGAGTGCCGGTCTGCCTCGACGCGACCCACTCCGTGCAGCTCCCCGGCGGTGCGGGCGACGTGACGGGCGGCGAGCGTCAGTTCGTCGCGCCGCTCGCGCGCGCGGCGGCGGCGGTCGGCATCGACGCGCTGTTCATGGAGATCCACGAGGATCCCGCGACGGCGAAGTCGGACGGTCCGAACTCGCTCGACTTCGACCTCGCGGACCGGATCCTCGGCGAGGTGCTCGCGGTCCGGCGGGCCCTCGGTCAGCCCTGATGGCCTCCCGGGCGCTCGTCGCGCGCGCGGCGCGGATCCGGCTCGTCCTCCTCGACATCGACGGCGTCCTCACGGACGGGCGCCTCTACTACGGAGAGGGCGGCGAGACGCTCAAGGCCTTCGACGTGAGGGACGGCCACGGCATCGTGATGCTGCGCGACCACCTCGACTTCGGCGTCATCTCCGGCCGGTCCGGCAAGACGTCGGAGGTGCGGCTGCGGGAGCTGCGGTTCAAGCACCTCGTCTTCGGCGAGCGCGACAAGCTCGCCGGCTACGCCGCCCTTGCCCACCTCGGCATCCCGGACGACGAGGTCGCGTACATGGGCGACGACGTGAACGACGTGCCGCTGCTGAAGAGGGTCGGGCTCGCCGCCTGCCCGGCGGACGCGCTCGCCGAAGTGAAAGAGGCGGTCCACTTCGTCGCCCTCTCCCCCGGCGGCCGCGGCGCGGTTCGCGAGCTCTGCGATCTCCTGCGACACGCGAAGGGCCTCGGGGGGTAGCGCGGCGCGCGCGCACACGCAGCCACGCAGGACGCAGACCCGCGACCCGCAGACCCGCACCCACGCAGCCAAGCCGGCCGGGGCGCCGCGGCGCCGCATCGCGGAGGCGCCCGACTGTCGGCGCTCGTACGCGCGCGGCCGTGCGGCCGCGTTGCGCCGGAGCGCCTGCGGCGACGCGGCGTCTCGGCCGGCGGCAGCGGCTCAGTCCAGCCCCTCTCCCCGGCCCTCTTCCCCGGTTCGCGGGGGCGAGGGAGAAATGCTGCCAGTCTCACGCCCTGAGTGCGACGCGGCGTCTGCGGCCGGCGGCAGCGGCTCGTTCCGGCGCTGTGGCGACGCGGCGTCTCGCTGCGGCGTCAGCGCGGCGCCGCAGGCGCGCCGCCCGCGGCGCCGAGCGAGGCGCGGATCTCGGGGCGGACGCCGAGCGCTAGGCCGAGCAGGATGCCGCCGGCGAGCCCGCCGAGGTGCGCGGCGTTGTCGATGATCGGCAGCGCGAGGCCGAGCGCGATGTTCAGGATGATGATCTCGATCGGCGCCCGGACGAGCATGCGGCGCGCGGGCGACGGCAGCACGCGCCGGTGGCGCAGCCCGACCGCGAGGAGCGCGCCGACGAGCGCGAAGAGGCCGCCCGAGATGCCGACGCTCGGATGAGGATTCGTCGCAAACGATGCGAGCGAGCCGGCGAGGACGCCGCCCCAGAGCACGGCGAGCATGCGGCGGCCGCCGAGCAGCCGCTCGACGATGCCGCCGACGTTCGCGAGCACCGACGCGTTGAGGAGCAGGTGGACCCCGCCGCCATGCACGAGCCCGGCGGTGAGGAGCCGCCACACCTCGCCGCGCCGGATCGCGTCGTTGTCCTTCGCGAGCTTGAGGAGGAGGTCGTCCTCCGGGAGGAGGAGCGCCAGCGCCGAGACGACGACGACGAGGACGAGCATGACGCGGGTTGCGGGGGCCGGTCCCGCGAGCGCGGCGTCGAGGGTGGCGCTCCCGAGCGTGCGGCGGGGCGGCGCCTCGGGGACGAGCCCCCTCGCGCGGGCCTCCCGGACCCGGCGCCAGTCGCGCCGGAGGAGGAGGAGCGGCAGGAGGGCGGCGGCGAAGAGCAGCACGACGAGCGCGGCCTCGTCGGCGAGCCCCGGGTCGTGCGAGCGTCCCCAGGCGAGAACCGCGATGCCGGCGGCGGCGGCGGCGAGCGAGACCCCGAGGTAGCCGAGGTAGGCGCGGCGCACGCGCGCCTCCCACCGGCTCGGCACGAACGGGAGGAGCTCGGAGAGGTCCGCGGGCGCGACCGCGACCCCCCCGCCCGCGACCTCGTCGAACGCGCCGAGCCGGCCTGCGCGCGCCGCCGCGACGACGTCGTCCCAGGTGCCCTCGAGGACGAGGCGCGCACCTCGCCGGACCCGGAAGGGCGCCGCGCGCGCCTGCGGCGGCGGCGGTCCGAGGGGCGGGAGTACGAGCGTGGGGCGGGGCGGCCGGGGTCTGCCGCGGCGCAGGAACCGGAAGAGCGCCCAGATCCCGGCGACCGGGAGGACGAAGACGAGGGCCGTTCCGAGCGCCACCCAGCCGTCCGGCGCGAGGGCGAGCATCGGGAGCGGCGAGGCGAGCGCGGCGGCGAGCGCGAACGGCTCGAGGCGGTGAGGGGCGCTCCGGGGGGCCATGCGCGGGAGGCTACACCGGCGCAGCCCGCGGCGCAGGGCGACCGACGGGGCGGGCCGCCGAGGTGCGCGGCGGCCCGCCGCGCCGCGATCGGCGCGCAACGATGGTAGCTTTCGGCCGCGATGACGGTCCCGCTGCGCAAACGCGTGAAGCGGAGCGTTCGATCGGCGCTCCTCGTCGCCGCCGTCCGGCTTTTGGCCCTCCTCCCGCTGCGGGTCGCGCTCGCGCTCGGGACCGCGGTCGGGCGCGCGCCGGGCGCCGAGCAGGTCTTCCGAGGTGCCCTCGCGCGGGGGCGCGGGCTCGTCTACGTGGCCGGCCACGTGGGGAACTGGGAGCTCATGGCTCAGCGGGTCCCGCGCATCGGCCCGTTCCCCGCGGCGACCATCGCGAAGGCGACCATCCACCCCGGTCTGAACGTCCTCATCGAGCGGACGCGGGCGGCGGGCGGTGTCGAGACGCTCTGGCGTGAGGATCCGGCGACCGCCCGGGCGATGATCCGCTGCTTCAAGCAGAACAAGATCCTCGGGATCCTCATCGACCAGGACACGAGCGTGCAGGGGGTGTTCGTCCCATTCTTCGGGCGCCCCGCGTTCACGCCGCGCGCCGCCGCCGACCTCGCGCTCCGCTTCCGCGCGCCGGTCGTGGTCGGAACCTGCCGGAGGCGCGGCCCCCGCCCGGGCGATGGCCACGAGGTGACCGCGGTCGAGCTGCCCTATGACCCCGACACAACCGATCGCGAGGGAGAGGCGATCGAGAGGCGATCCGCCTGACGGCCGCCTGCACGGCCGTGCTAGAGGCCGCCATCCGGGAGACCCCCGCCGAGTGGGTCTGGATGCACGAGCGCTGGAAGTCGACCCCGCCCGAGACCACCTCGCGCGGCGGGCCCCAAGCAAAGCCGGTGCCCAAAACCGCTGAGCTTTCCGGCGGCTAGCGAAACCGAGCGCATAGCAAGGTCTGTGCCCGTCGATCGGCGCAGCAAAGAATGCTATGTTTCAGCGCGTTTGCATGAGGATGCTCGCGTACCTTCTCGCCGCAGCTTCGATCCTGACAGCCCCCGGCTGCCGGAGCGGCGTGCCGCCCGAGACCCAGGGCGTCGTGCCTGAGCTGAGGCTCGACGGGGTCCGGTTCCGCGTCTACCGGAGCGACGCGCTGCGCGCGATCGGGAACGCGGAGACGGCCTCGCTGCGCCGCGACTCCTCGGATCTCAAGGCGCAGCACGTGGACGCCACTCTGCCCCGCGGCGCTTCGCCGCTCCGGATCACCGCGCCGACTGGCGAGGGTTCGCTCCTCTCCCGCGTCTTCGAGGTGACGGGCGGAGTGGTGGTCGCCCGGGGGGAGGATGCCGCGCGCACCGCACGCGCCCGGTACGAGCCGGGCGACGGGGACGGGGTCATCGAGGGCGATGATCCGATCGTCGTCGAGGGGCGCGGATACCGACTCGAGGGGGCGGGGTTCACCCTCGACCCGGCCGAAGGGACGATCGTCGTCCGTGGCGGCGCGAAGCTCGTCGCCGGGCTGCCGGGGGCGCGGTGACCGCTGCGCTCCTCCTCGCGCTCGCGGCGCTCGCGGCCCCGCCCGGCGGAGCGCGCCGCGCGCCGGTGCGGGTCGACGCGGACGAGGTGCAGTACGCGTTCCAGAAGCGGCAGGTGACCTTCAGCGGCAAGAAGCCGGTGACGCTCACGCGCGACGACGCGACGCTCACGTGCCGCCGGATCGTCGCGCAGACGGACGAGGCCGGGCAGATCGTCACCGCCGCCTGCACGGGCGACGTCCGCTTCGCCCGAGGGGTGCGGATCGTCACCTGCGAGCAGGCCACCTTCGACAACGCGGGCGAGCGGGTGGTGTGCGAGGGGAACCCCGTCCTGAAGGACGGCGGCTCGGAGGCGCACGGGACGCGGCTCGTCTACGACCTCAAGTCCGACGAGGCGAAGCTCGAGGGCGCGACCATCATGCTGCCCGGCGTCGAGATCGAGCAGCGCCAGCGCGAGCTCGAGCAGCGGCGCAAGGAGCGGAAGCGATGACGCCCCTGGTCCTGCGCGCGGAGGGGCTCGTGAAGAGCTACCGCGGCCGGCGCGTCGTGGACGGCGTCTCGCTCCACGTCGGACCGGGCGAGGTGGTGGGGCTCCTCGGCCCGAACGGCGCGGGCAAGACGACGTCGTTCAACATGGTGGTCGGGCTCGTCGCGCCCGAGGCGGGGAAGGTCCTCCTCGGCGAGACGGACCTCACCCGGCTCCCCATGCACCGGCGCGCGCGGCTCGGCGTTGGCTACCTGCCGCAGGAGGCGTCGATCTTCCGGCGGCTCACCGTGCGCCAGAACTTCACCGGCGTGCTCGAGGCGCTCGGCGTCGCCCGCCGCGAGCGCGACGAGCGGGCGGACGCGCTGCTCGCGGAGTTCCGGCTCGAGAAGGTGGCCGAGTCGCTCGGCGAGCAGCTCTCGGGCGGAGAGCGGCGGCGCGCCGAGGTGGCGCGGAGCCTCCTCTCCTCGCCGCGCTACATCCTCTTCGACGAGCCGTTCGCGGGCGTCGACCCGATCGCGGTGGGCGAGCTGCAGCGGCTCATCGGCTCGCTCCGCGACCGCGGCATCGGCGTGCTCATCACCGATCACGCGGTGCGCGAGGCGCTCGGCATCTGCAGCCGCGCCTACATCCTTTCGGCGGGCGCGATCCTCGAGGCGGGCACGCCCGCCGAGATCGCCGCGTCGGCGAAGGCTCGTGCGGTTTACCTCGGCGAGAAGTTCAGGCTGGACGAACAGGCGGTGAACTGAGCGATGGGCCTCGAGCTGAAGCAGCACATGAAGATGACGCAGCAGCTGGTGATGACCCCCCAGCTGCAGCAGGCCATCAAGCTCCTCCAGCTCTCAGAGCGGCGACAGCCCCGCCGAGGTCGCGGACCACGAGTCGAAGCCCGAGCCGAAGGAGGGCGAGAAGTCCGAGGAGGTGAAGGGCGAGGAGGGCGCGAACGAGATCGACTGGGACCAGTACCTCGACCACTACCAGCTCCAGGGCCACACCGCCCCGTCGAACCGGAACCTCACTGACGAGGAGATGCCCGGGTTCGAGGCGACGCTCACGCGCAAGACCGACCTCGTCGATCACCTCTCCTGGCAGCTCCGGCTGACGAACCTCTCGCGCGACGAGGAGCGCATCGCGATGCTCATCGTCGGGAACCTAGACGACGACGGGTACTTCAAGATGCCGGCGGTCGAGGGGGAGTCGGAGGAGTCGGCGACTCGCGATCCGCTCGTCCGCGTCGCGTTCGAGGGTGGCGTCGGCGTCGAGTTCGCGGAGCGGGTGCTGAAGCGGGTCCAGACGCTCGACCCGCTCGGCGTCGCCGCGCGCGATCTACGCGAGTGCCTGCTCATCCAGGTGCGCGCACTCAACGCCGACACGCCCGAGATCGTGGCGATCATCGAGCGGCACCTGAAGCACCTCGAGTCGAAGAACTACGGCGCGATCGCGAAGGACCTGAAGGTCTCGATCGAGGAGGTCGTGAAGGCGGTGAAGGTGATCTGCCGCCTCGAGCCGAAGCCGGGTCGCGCGTTCTCGGGGGAGGAGCCGCAGTACATCACCCCCGACGTGTACGTGCACAAGATGGGCGACAAGTACGTCACCGTCCTGAACGACGACGGCCTCTCGAAGCTGCGCATCTCCGGCATGTACCGGGCGGCGCTCAAGAACGGGCAGGCGGGCGCGGCGAAGGAGTACATCCAGGAGAAGCTCCGGAGCGCGGTCTGGCTCATCCGCTCCATCCACCAGCGGCAACGGACCATCTACAAGGTCACCGAGTCGATCGTGAAGTTCCAGCGCGACTTCTTCGACAAGGGGATCGCGCACCTGAAGCCGCTCATCCTGCGCGACGTCGCCGAGGACATCGGGATGCACGAGTCCACGGTCTCGCGCGTCACGACGAACAAGTACGTCCACACGCCCCAGGGGATCTACGAGCTCAAGTTCTTCTTCAACTCCGCCATCAACAAGACCGGCGGCGACGAGATCGCGAGCGAGGCGGTCAAGAACCACATCAAGCAGATCGTCGCGGCGGAGGACGCGAAGCACCCTCACTCCGACCAGCGCATCGTCGAGATCCTGAAGGGCAAGGGGATCGAGATCGCCCG
>WNFU01001387.1_pt1 | contig 34442 bp, 37 predicted proteins | sample 5400121 | NCBI WGS metagenome assembly WNFU01 (sample SAMN13153360, study PRJNA577476) | soil metagenome | isolation source: 100 cm soil or saprolite under grassland replicate 1 | place: USA:California | collected 2016-06-15
GCGGGAGCGGACGTCCTCTTCATCGAGGCGCCGCGCACCGAGGCGCAGGTCGAGCGCGTGGCGGGCGCCTTCGACACGCCGCTGCTCTACAACTACGCCCCCGGCGGCCGCTCACCGCTCCCGCCGTTCGTGAGACTCCGCGAGCTCGGGTTCGCGATCATCCTGCTCCCGGTAGACACGCTGCTCGTCGCGGCCCAGGCCATCCGTGCATTTCTCGCCGAGACGAAGGCGCGCGACGACGTCCGGGCGCTCGCCGACCGTTACATGCCGTTCGGCGACTTCAATGAGCTGATCGGCGTGACGGCGCAGCTCGCGCTGGCGGAGCGCTACCGGGGCGACGGCCGTTCGGCGACGTAGGCGGCGAGGGCGGCGTCCCAGGATCGCAGGTCGTCTTCACCGAGCGCGGCGAGGTGCGCGTGCGCGAGGACGGAGTACGCGGGCCGCCGGGCCCTCGCCCCGAACTCGGCGGCGGTCACGGGCGTGAGGTCGGCCCTGACTCCCGCGAGCTCAAGGGCCCGCCGGGCGAAGTCGTACCAGCTCGTGTGCCCGGCGCTGGTGAGATGATAGATCGGGTGAGCCACCTTATGTCGAGCGTGTAGCTCGGGCCCAGCACCTGATCGGCGACGACGTGGAGCGGCTTGCCCTCTCGCGCCAGCCGCAGCATCGTCTCGACGAAGTTCGTGCGGCCCTTGCTCGAGCTGCCGGCGACCCCGAAGAGTCCCGAGACGCGGAAGATCACCGTCCGCTCGCAGCGCTCGAGCGCCAGCCGCTCGCCCGCGAGCTTCGACTCGCCGTAGGCACTCAGGGGGGCGGGCGAGTCGGACTCCAGGTAGGGCGTACGCTTCCGGCCGTCGAAGACGTAGTCCGTCGAGAAATGGACGAAGACAGCGCCAAGCGCCTGGCAGACCGCCGCGAGCGCGCCGACCGCCTCGGCGTTCAGCGCGAACGCGCGCTGCCGCTCGTCCTCCGCCCGGTCGACGAGGTTGTAGGCCGCCGCATTCAGGACGCAGGTCGGTCGCAGGTCCTCGAGCGTCGACCGCGTCCTGGCGGCATCGAGGATGTCGAGATCTCGGGAGCCGAGCGGGACCAGCTCGCCCGGGCGGTCGAACGTTCGCACGAGATCGGACCCCAGCTGGCCGGTCGCGCCGATGACGACGCAGCGCTCACGGCGCGCGCCGCCGCTGCGCCGTGCCTCAGCCACCGGCCCTGGAAGACCCGGACGATACCGCGAGCGCGACGAGGTGGTCGAGGTGTCGAATGTCGAACGGCTTGGGGATGTACGCGAACACACCGCCGCTCAGCGCCTCGGCCGCGGCCTTGGTGTCTGCGTTGGCGGTGATCATGATGACGGGCACGTTCACGCCGAGGCCGCGAACCTGCTTCAGGAGCTCGAGCCCGCCCATCCGCGGCATGTGCATGTCCAGCAGGATGAGATCGAATTGTCCCCGCAGCAAAACGATTAGCGCTTCGGCCCCGTCGCGCGCCGACTCGGTCTCGTACGAGTGCGCGTGGCGGAACTGGCGGAAGAAGTCTTTCAGCACTTCGACTACCGGTGGCTCGTCGTCGACGATCAGGACCCGCTTGGTCACGCAGGCAGTATATGACGGACCGGGACAAAAGGGCCTCCGCTGGCGCCCGCCGCCACGGGCTGCGGTCGGCTGATCGTCGATCAAATTTACGATTCGCGCCGCCCTGGGTCGTGAGTGCGCCCAAACCACGCGCCGCGCAAGCCCTTTGCCCGGTGGCACGGAAGATGTACGGCGCTGTGCGATGAGTTCCGTGCCGGAGCGCCGTCGTCACCCCCGGATTCCCGTCTCGTGGCCCGTCCGCCTGTGGCTCGACGACGAGGCTCTCCTTGGGCGCGCGGAAGATGCGAGCCGGCATGGTCTCTGGATCACCGTTCCGCCAACGACGTCGCTGAAGCTCGGGAAGGTCTGTTGGATCGACGTCCTGAGCGAGGAGTTCGGCTCGTTCACCGTCGCGGGCGAGGTACGCCACATCGCCGGCCGGCGGGTCGGACTGGAAACCACGCGCCCGGTCCCCATCGGCGAGCCCGACAGGGAGTGAGGTCGCGAGGAACCTTCGGACCGCTACTTTCCGGAAGTTTTGTAAATTTCCCGGACAGTTATCACGTGGGACCGGATCGTCCTCAGAGCTTCGGCGCCAGAGCCGAGGCGAACAACTCGAGTTGCTCGAGCTCATCAAAAACCGGATTCAGCATGAGGAAGCCCACTCCCGCCGCGACGATTTCCGCCAGGCGCTCGACGCACTCCTGGGGCTCGCCCCAGACGGACACCTCTGCGGCGAGCTCTGGCCGGCCGTAGAAGGCACCGAACCACTCCGCGAGCCGCCGGCCGGCTCGCGCGCGGTCTCGGTCGACCGCGATGTAGACACGCTTGCCCAGAGGGAAGCGGGCGGGGTCTCGACCGCTCTCCTTGATCATGCGGTGGAGCAGCTTCACTTCATCGAGGAAGACCTTCGTCGAGACGGAGCCGGCGCCGATGAACCCGTCGCCCAACTCGACAGCCCGTCGGAGCGCGTTCGGATGGTGACCGCCGAACCAGAGCGGCGGATGCGGCTTCTGCAAGGGCTTGGGCTCCATCGACGCATTCTGGAGCTTGAAGAACTCCCCATCGACGGTCACGCGGTCCTCAGTCCAGAGGCGCTTGATCAGCCTGAGCCCCTCGGCGAAGCGGGCGGCGCGACGCGCCGCCGTGAGCCCGAACGCGGGGTAGATCCGCGGATTGCCGCCGAGCCCGACACCGACATCGATTCGGCCGCCGCTCAGGTGGTCGAGTGTGGTCAGCGTCTTGGCCAGGTGGATGGGGCTTCGAAGCGCCGTCAGCAGGACGGCGGAACCAAGCCGAAGCCGCTCGGTACACGCCGCGGCATAGGTGAGCAGCGTGACGGGCTCGAGACTCCGGATCGACCCGAGGATCTGCTCGACGACCCAGGCGCTCTCGAAGTCGAGGGCCTCCGCGCGGGCGAGAAATCTGACGACCGCGCGGGCGTCGAACGCGCCCGAGAGAATCGTCTGGGGGATCGCGACACCGAGCCGCACGCCAGTGGGCACGGCCGAATCCTAGCACACGACAGCGGTGATATAGTTGACCGCCATCGACGCTGTCCGATCTCGTAAAAGCTGCAGCAAGGAGACGTGGAGATGACAGCTCTCAAAGACGCGATCGCCAGCGCGATCGATCGCCTCGGCGACGACCTCGAGAAGCTCTCGCGCCGGATCCACGACAATCCCGAGCTTGGCTACCAGGAGGTGCAAGCGGCCGCCTGGCTCACCGACTTCCTCGCCGGACAGGGGTTCAAGGTCGAACGCGCCGTGGCCGGCGTCGAGACGGCGTTCCGCGCGACGCTCGAGACGGGCGAGGGCCCGACGATCGCGATCCTCTGCGAATACGACGCCCTGCCGGCGATCGGCCACGCCTGCGGTCACAACGCGATCGCGACGGCGGGCGTCGGGGCCGGTGCCGGGCTTGCCGCGGTCCGTCACCAGCTGCCGAAAGGGCGTATTCACGTCATCGGTACGCCCGCCGAGGAAGGCGGCGGCGGCAAGGTGAAGCTGATCCGGGGCGGCGTCTTCGAGGACGTCGATGCCGCGATGATGGTCCACGGCTTCGACCAGTGGGTCGGCCACATGGACCTGCTCGGCATCGTGCGGGTGGGCTTCGAGTTCACCGGCAAGGCGGCGCATGCCGCCGCCGATCCGTGGGACGGCGTCAACGCGCTCGACGCGGCCGTCCAGACCTACAACAGCGTCAGCATGCTCCGCCAGCAGGTGCGCCCCGATGCACGGATCCACGGGATCATCACGCACGGGGGCGCGGCGCCGAACATCATCCCGGAGTTCGCGGCGGCGACCTTCTACGTCCGCTCGCTCAACCTCGACTACATGTGGCAGCTCCAGAAGCGCGTGATCGCCTGCGCCGAGGGCGCCGCGAGGTCCACCGGCTGCACCCTCAAGACCATCGATCACAAGGACACTGCCTACGAGACGATGAAGCGCAACCAGACGTTGCTCGGAGCCTTTCGCGCCAATCTCACGGCCCTGGGCATCACCGAGGCGCCACCCCTCGTCGACCGGCTCGGATCGTCGGACGTCGGGAACCTGAGCCAGGTGCTCCCCACGATCCAGCCGCTCATGAAGATCGCCCCAGACGGCACACCGATCCACTCGCGCGCCTTCGAGGCGGCCGCGGCGAGCCCGCTCGCGCGCGAGGGCACGCTCACCGCGGCGAAGGCCATGGCGATGACGACGCTCGATCTCCTGGCCGAGCCTGCCCTGCTCAGGCGCGCGCAGGACGAGTTCAAGGGGATCAAATGAGCGCACCAGGCGACGTGAAGCAGAAGGTGGCGGGCGCGGTGGATCGGCTCGCGGACGACCTGGAAGCGCTGTCGCACAGGATCCACGACAACCCGGAGCTCTGCTTCAAAGAGGAGAAGGCGCACGCCTGGCTCACCGAGTTCCTCGAGAAGCACGGCGCGCACGTCGAGCGAGGCGTCGGCGGGTTGCCGACCGCATTCCGAGCAACGATCGACGGGTCTAGCTCTGGGCCGACCATCGCCATTCTGGCGGAATACGATGCTCTTCCTTCCATCGGTCACGCGTGCGGCCACAATGTCATCGCGACGGCGGGCGCCGGCGCCGGGGCGGCCCTCGCCGTGGCCCTCGGCAAGGTCCCGTTCGCGGGCCGGGTCGAGGTGATCGGCACGCCCGCCGAAGAGGGCGGCGCCGGCAAGGTGCGGCTGTTGGAGGCCGGCGTGTTCCGCGACGTCGACGCGGCGATGATGATCCACGGCCGCTGCGCGACGCAGGTCTGGCGGCCGACGCTCGGCATCATCAAGGTGAAGGCCGAGTTCCACGGCAAGGCGACCCACGCGTCGTCCTGGCCGTGGCGCGGGGTGAACGCGCTGAACGCGGTCATCCAGCTCTTCGTCGGGCTCGACCAGATGCGCCAGCAGCTCCGGCCCGATGCGCGCGTTCACGGGATCATCGTCAAGGGCGGCGACCAGCCGAACATCATCCCCGAGTACACGCGCGCCGACTTCTACTTGCGGGCGCTCACGAAGGACTCCTGTCAGGAGCTGCTCCGGAGGTTCAAGGGCTGCGCTGACGGCGCCGCGGCGGCGACCGGCTGCCGCGTCGAGGTGACCGCCGAACCGATCATCCACGACCCGATGAAGCCGAACCGGACCATGGCGGAGCTCTTCGAGCAGAACCTCGGCGTGATCGGGTTCCCGGTGGACCGGGACGACGGCGAGGCGGGCTACGGCTCGACCGACTGCGGCAACGTGAGCCAGGCTCTCCCGACGATTCACCCGTACATCCGCATTTCTCCGGACGGTGTGCCCGGGCATTCACGCGAGTTCGCGGAGTGGGCGCGCTCGCCGATGGCGCGCGACGGTATGGTGGCGGGGGCCAAGGCGCTGGCGCTCACGGCGCTGGACCTTCTCGCCTCCCCCGACAAGCTCGAGGCAGCCAGGGAGGACTTCAGGCGATGAGAGTGCGAGCGATGGCGCTGGGTGCGGTGCTGCTGGGCGGGGTCGTCACCTCGACGTACGGCGCCGAAATCAACCTCACCATCGTCAACATCGTGAGCCCGCAAGACGTCAAGATCTGGGAGCCCACGTCGATCGCCGCCAAGAAGGGCGATCGGGTCACGCTCCGGCTCATCAACAAGCACGCCGACGAGCACGGCTACGAGATCGCGGCGTTCGGAGTGAAGGAGGTCGTGGCCGGCGACAAGACGGCCTCGGTCAGCTTCACCGCCGACAAAGCCGGCGTGTTCCCGATCAAGTGCCACCTGCACCCGGCTCACGTGGTCGGGCAGGTGGTCGTCCTCGAGTAACTCCGGTTGGCGCCGCGTCCCGGGGCGCTCGCCCTGCTCGTCTCCGCTCTCGGGCTCGGGCTGGCGGTCGGGGCCTCGGGACAGCCACCCGATCTCTCGGCAGGCGAACGCGTGTTCCGTGACAACTGCGCCGTCTGCCACGGCGCCGCCGGTGACGGTCACGGCATGGCCGCGTCTCACTTCAAGACTCCGCCGCGCGACCTCACCGAGGGCCGGTTCAAGTTCCGCTCGACGGCCTCCGGTCAGATCCCGACGGACACCGACCTCGCCCGGACGATCGTTCAAGGTATTCCCTCAACCGGCATGGTCCCGCAGAATCACCTGAGCGAAGCCGAGGTGCGGGCCGTGATCGCGTTCGTCAAGAGCCTGTCGCCGCGCTTCGCCGCGGGCGCGGAGCCCAAAGTCGTCGCGATCGCGTCGGCGCCGCCGGCGACCCCGGAGGCCGTCGCGCGCGGCGCCCGAGTCTATGTAAAAGGCGAGTGCGCCGAGTGCCACGGCAAGGAGGCGCGCGGCGACGGCCCGTCGGCCAAGGACCTGTCGGTCAAGCCCTCCGACCTGACGCGACGGCCGTTCAAGAGCGGCCCCACCGCCCGAGACATCGTCCGCACGCTCCTCACGGGGCTCGACGGCACGCCGATGCCGTCGTACCACCAGGTCATCGAGGACGACGAGCTGTGGGACCTCGCCTACTGGCTCGACGCGCGAAGCGGGCCGCCGGAGACGACGGACGACGAACGCGCCGGGTGGCACGTGGTGCGCATGCACCAGCGGCGCAGCCGCTAGTGTCCCGTCCCGGAAGTCATGTTAAGGCCTTCGCCGCAGGCGGAGGCGACGGGCGGGTGCGGTAGGGGGCGACGGGACCACGCGGCACGCGCTCGCTGCTCGGGTGCGGCTGGGCTCCATCCGGGCGCATCGCGTCCGCATGGGGCGAGGCGGGAACGGATCCCGTCGCCCCCTACCGCACCCGCCCGTTGCCTCCGGTGGCGCGCGATCGTTAACAGAACTTCGCGGACGGGCCGCGAGCGATTCCTGCGAGCCGCTAACGCTCCATCGCCGCCAGCACCTTCTTGGCCTGCTTCAGGTGATCGATGGCGTGAAGCCGCCAGCTGACGATCGCATACGCTTTCCAGTCGAGGTCCTCGACCCAGTGGAGCGGGCTCGTGTTCCCACGGGCGTCATTCACGTTGACGACCATCACGAGCTGCGCCCGCGCCTCGGTCTTGAAGTCGGCCGGGACGGCTTTGAGAGTCCTCAGGACCTCCGCGTGCATGCGCGTGATCTCGTCGAGGAGCCACGGCCACGGCCGGAGGAGCGGCGCCTTGGACCTGAGGCTCGCCGGTATCGGTTCTCCCGGCGGCCGCTGTCCGGCCAGGAGACACCACAGCTCGTCGAGCCCCGGGCGATAGGTCTCGACGACGTGATCCACGACCTCGTGAATCGTCCACTGGCCGGGGATCGATCTCCGCGCAGCCTGCGCCGCTGACAGCGGGAGCACGAATTCCTCGAAGGCGCGGACCGCGTCCGCGATCCTCTCGAGGATCATGGGCAACGGAAGGTTCGTCGCCTTCGTCCTGAAGTATTCCCGCGCTTTCGCCTTCGCTTCGGTCTCTGAACTCATCGTGCCTCCCGCGTGAGGTAGCGCAACACCGCGTCTCCACAGAATCGCGTCGCGTCCGCGACGCGGAACGCCGCCGGATCGAAGGTCAGCTGGAGCGAGACGCCGTCGACGAGGCCGAGGATGACGGCCGCGGCGCGCAACGGATCGGTCCGGCGGAAGGTCCCCACCCGCACGCCCTGGGCCACGACGGCGCCGATCAGCCGCCGCGTGCGGTCATACAGGGCCGCGTTGATCGTGCGGAGCCGTCGGTCGTGCATCATCTCGCCCCAGAACTCGACGAACACGATCCAGAAGGCGCGCTCCTCGACCGCCAGCCGCAGACACGCCTCGACCAGCGCCAGGAGCCGCGCCCTCGCGTCCTTCGGTCGCCGGTCCTGGGCGGCGGCGACGCGCCGGTCCAGATCCGCCGCGACCGTCTCGAGCGCGGCCACGAGGATGGTCCGCTTGTCGGCGAAGTAATAGTGCAAGATCCCCTGGCTCACCTTGGCCTCGCGGGCGACCTTCCTCATGGTGAGCCCGGAGTAGCCGTCGCGCGCGAGACACCGGATCGTCGCGCGCACGATCGCGGCGCGCCGGAGCGGCGCCACTCCTCGCCGGGGGCTCATGGGTTTCCTTTCTTGATTGGACGACCAATTATCTTGACGAGGTGGTTCGGCGTCAAGCGCGACGCGCTGGGGGATCTAGGCGGACGCCGAGCGCCGGCGCTCGGCCGCGCGCTCGGCGTCCAGACGCTCGAGCTCGACCGCCGAATGATCGGCGAAGGTCATCGTGGCGGCGATCGCCGGATGGCGCTCGCCGATGAGCCGGTGCATCGTCTGACAGATCCGCCGGTAGGACGGGTGCCCCTGCGGCGTCGTCCGCAGCTCGATCAGGTGCATCGCCTCGCGGGCGTTCATGTCCATGTAGAAGCGGACACGGTACGCCATGGACACCGCGTAGGAGGCGACCTCGGGCAGACCAGCCGTCTCGATCGCGTCGTGGAGCTCGGCCGACTCCGCCAGCCCGCGATCCCAGTCCTCCGCCGCGCCCGCCTCGGCGATCGCCTCCGGCACGACGCGCCCGTGGCGCGGCGTGAGCCGCTGCCACTCCAGCGTGAGCAGCCGGTGCCGCTGCAGGTCACGGAAAGCCCCGTAGTCGCCCAGCACGTCGAAGCGGTACGACGTGCGCTCGAAGGCGCGCCCCGGCCGGTGGCGCCGGTTCAGCCGCTTGCCGACATACGCCGCCATCACCGCGTTGCGCTCGTCCGGCGTCATCGCGCGCGCGACCTCCAGCAGCTCGGCGTCGGGGCGGCTGGAGACGGCATAGAGTGCCGCCGCCACCACCTTCACCTCGCCGTCCGGATCGAAGTCGGTGAGCGTGACCTCATCCTCCAGCGCGGCCGATGGCTTCTTCCTCGCCGCGGAGTCCGCGTTCAGCAGCCGCCCGGCGACCTCCCGCATCTCCTTGCGGGTCTCTTCGAAGTACGCCGACCAGACGCCGCCGCGCTCGGGTACATCGACCCGCTTGAGGAACGCGGGGATGACCTTCCGCAGCTCGGTCAGCATCAGATCCGCATAGGCGCGTACCTCTTGCAACGGATGGGCGCGCATGCGCAGCAGGAGCTGCTCGTACGCCTGCCCGGTGCCGTAGATGCCGACGTTCGACGTCGTCGCCGCGGGCAGCATCCCGCGCAGGGTGTCGAGCGCCTTGGCCCGGATCGTCATGCGATAGACGGTCTCGGACTCGGCCGGGTCGCGCGGGAATTTCCTTTCGTAGCACGCGCGCAGCTTCGGGAGCCAGGCGCGGTAGGTGTCGAAGCTTCGATCGAGCGTCGCCACGTAGCGCTCGCGGAGCGCGCCGGTCAGCTCGGCAGGGACGTGGTAGCGGTACCGGCCGTCGGGGCGGTCGTCGTAGGGGATGTAGCGGGTCGACTGCTCCAGGTAGGCCATGAGGCGGCCCCATTCCAGGACCTTGGTCAGGATGTTCGACGCGCCCTCGCACGCCAGGTGCACACCCCCGAGCTGGGCCACGGAGTCGTCGCCGTACTCGACGAACACGCGCTCGTAGAGCTGCTCGGCCCGCTGCGTGCCGGCGGCATCGCGTGTCCCGCCGGCGCCAGCCGCGGCCTCGAGGCCGCCGGTGCCGAGGAACTCGTCGACGAAGAGCCGGCGGAGCGACTTCGGCGAGCGGGAGTAGCGCGCGAAGAGGGCGCCCTTCACCACCTCGGGCAGGTTGACGAGCGCGAACACCGGACCGTCGAGATTGCTGACATACGGGGCGAGCGCGGCCCGCTCCTCACGGGTGAATTCGGCAGCCATCCTACGCCGATCGTATCAGATGCACCGACGAGGTGAGTACTCCTTGAGCCAGCCGGGCTGCGTCGCTCGCCTCCTCGTCGTTTCACCCCTTTCGCATGTACGCCGGCACCTCCGACGTGAGGAAGTCTTCGCGGGGTGGTGCAAAGATGTCGATTACTTGTGTGTCCTCGGGGAACCACGCTTCGTGCTCGACGCCGCCCGGGATCACGCCGAGGTCTCCCGGACCGCACGTGCGCCTCTCGGTCCCGAGGCGGAATTCCATCTTCCCCGACATCACCACGAACATCTGCTCGTGCGGGTGCTGGTGGGCCGCCGCGTGGACGCCCGCCTTCATCGACCACCAGACGACCATCTCCTTGTCGCCGACGAGGATCCGGCGCGAGATCGTGTCGGTGACTTTCTCCTCGGGGAGATGCTTGAGCGCGTGAAAGCCCCTCATGCTGGCCATGGGCTGACCTCCTTCGGAGTGTGGTGGCTCACGGTTTAATCGTCCGCGAGCGACCTGTCAAGTGACTCGCCCCGGGAGGCCGTGCTAGGCTCTCGCCTCATGACGCGCCTCAAGATCGGCTTCATTCCCATCGAGGGGGGTCACTACTACACGGAAGCGCTCGAAGAGGTCACGAAGGCCGAGGAGCTCGGCTTCGACTCGGTCTGGATGGAAGAGCACCACTCGGTGACGAACCATTACTGGCCCTCGCCGCTGGTGGTGCTCGCCGGCTTCGCGACGCGAACGTCGCGGCTGACGCTCGGCACCGACATCCTCGTCGCCGCTTTCCACAATCCCGTACGGCTGGCAGAGGACGCGGCAGTGCTCGACGTCATGTCCAGCGGGCGTTTCACCCTCGGGATCGCGATCGGCTACAAGCCCGACGAGTTCTCCCTCTACGGTGTCGAGCTGGAGAAGCGGGGGGCGCGGTTCGAGGAACAGCTTGCGATCATCAAGGGTCTCTGGACCCAGGAGCGGATCAGCTTCAAGGGCGCGTACTACACCGTCGACGGACGCCTCGAGCCCAAACCCGTGACGAAACCCCATCCACCGATATGGATCGGCGGCTGGGGGGACATCACGCTCAGGCGCGCCGCAACGCTCGCCGACAACTGGATCCCCGGACCGACCGCTGATCTCAAGCGACTCCTCGCGGGCAAGAAGCGTTTCCTCGACAACCGCCGGGCCGCGGGCCGGAGCCAGCCGATCACGGAGTGGCCCCTGACCCGCGACCTGATCATCGCCGACACCGACCGAAAGGCTCGGGAGCTCGCCGAAGCGCACATCATGATCGCGTACCGCAAGGAATACGCCGGCGGCTGGCGCCATCCCTTCATCGACGCCTCGATCGCGACGGACCTGGACCGGCTGATGGAGGACCGCTTCATCATCGGCGGGCCGGATCAGTGTGTCAGGAAGATCCGGCGCTTCGTAGAAGAGTACGGAATGACTCATCTGATCTGCCGGATCTTCTTCCCGGGCATGCCACACGAGCACATCATGCGCGAACTCGAGCTGATCGCGCGGGAGGTGGCGCCTGCGTTTTCGTGAGGCACTTCGCGTAAGTGCGTGATATACTAGGCGCTTACCTGGGCTTTCCAGGGGGAAAGGAGTGTGAGTGCGATTCCCCACGGTGCCTATCGTCTAGACCGTTCCTATCAGTGGAACTACACGCACCCTCCGGGGCTGCCGAGGGTACGCCGCTTGCCCTCCGGAACCGGCGGTAGACTCTTCGGCCACCTTCTCGACTCGAGCCTGGGCATCGCCGCGGGCCCCCTTCTGAACTCGAAGTGGGTGGAGGGCTACGCACGGCTCGGCTTCGATGTCCTGACGTACGCAACGGTTCGGTCGGGCTTCCGGCCGGCGCACGCCTTGCCCAACATTCGTCACGTGGAAAACCGCGAGCAGGCGGCGGTCATCGCGCGACGCGCGGCCGGAAACGGCGATGCCACGATCGCCGTTTCCTTGGGCGAGCCCTCGATGGAGCCGGACGTGTGGCGCAAGGACGTTCGCCGGGCCAAGGAGCGCATCGGGCCCGGCCAGGTCCTGATCGTGAGCGTCATCGGCACGCCCCTCCCGGGCGGCGACGCCGAGACCCTCATTGCCGACTATGCCCGCTGCGCCGCGTGGGCCGGCGAGAGCGGAGCTGATGCGGTCGAGGTCCACCTCGCGACGCCTGATCCGTTCGTCGCGCAAGCCCAGATGATCTACGAGAACGTGCCACTCGCCGCGCGGATCCTCCACCGCGTGCGGACGACGATCACCGTCCCGGTGCTGGCAAAGCTCGGAGCGTTCAGGACACCGCGCCTGCTCCACGAGACCGCGACCAAGCTCGCGCCCTGGACCAACGGCTTCGTCCTGGTCCACAGCATCAGCCGTAGGGTCCTGGACGGCAAGGGTTCCCCTGCCTTCGAGGGGACCGGCCGCGAGCGCGCCGATGTCGTCGGGGCCCAGACCTTCGCGGTTGCATCGCGGCAGGTCGAGGAGATGCTCGCCTGGCGTAAGGCCGGCACCTGGGACCGCGCCATTCTCGCGGTCGGCGGCATCTCCACAGTCGAGCGCGCGCAAGACGTCCTGCGCGACGGCGCCGACGCCGCGCTCGTCGCGACCGCCGCTCTCTTCGATCCGCTCTTCGCCGCTCGCTTCCGGCAGACTCGCACCGCCGCAGTCGCCTGACCTGCCCGAGGAGCGGGGAGGGGTGCGGTCCTCGCGACGACGGGTCCGTGTGCTAGGCTACGAGCCGTGCGCTGGCTGATCGTCCTCCCCTCCGAGCGGCCCGGGCTCATGGGGATGGACTTCGCCGATGAGTTGCGCGTCCTCGGCCACGAGGTCCTGACGTTCGCGTACCGGAGGGACAACCCGCTCTACAAGAACCGCGGGTCCAAGGCACCGTACCAGCGACTCATCCTGCGTCGTCTGGAGCGTACCTGCCTGAGCTGGAAACCGTCCATCGTCCTCGTCGTCAAGGGCGGGCCGATCACGCCCGATGCGATACGTCGTCTGAAGGCCAGGAGCGACGCGCTCTTCGTCAACTACTTCCCCGACAACCCGCTCTGGATGCTGCCCTTCGAGTGCATCGAGCCCTACGATCTTTTCTTCACCAAGGACCGTCACGCTCTGCACAGCCTGCAGCAGGTCGGCCTCGCCAACGTCCGGTACATGCCGCTCTACTGCATCCCCGCTGACCACCATCCGGTCACGCCCACCGCCGACGAGCGCACGCGGTACGGCGCGGCCGTCGCGCTCGTCGGGAGCCACTACGCCTACCGCGAGCGCTTCGTGCTGGCACTCGCCGGCTATCCCCTGCGGATCTGGGGGGCCGGCTGGCGGCACGCCAAGGATTCGGCGGTGCGGCGGCTGATCGCAGGCGGCCCGGTGTTGGGACACGCGAAGCTCCTCGTCTACTCGGCCTCGACAGTGTCGCTGAACCACCATCATCCGATGAACGACATCCTGGGTACCAACACCCGCACCTTCGAGCTGGCCGCCGCGGGGGCGTGCCAGCTCGCGAGCTACCGGGAGGACCTCCCGAGCCTGTTCAAGCCCGGCGAGGAGATTCTCGTCTACCGGGACCTCAGCGAGCTGCGCCGCCACCTCGATCACTACATCTCCCGCCCGGACGACGCGCGCGCCATTGGTGAGAACGCCCGCCGCCGCGCGCTCGCGGAGCACACGCTCCGCCACCGGCTCGAGGAAATGCTGGATACCGTCGAGGCCATGTTCGGGAAACGGCCGTGAACGACTCGCTGGCGCAGAACCTCACCTGCATCGAGTGCGGCGCCGCCCACCCGCTCAGCTACCGCCTCGAGTGCGAGCGGTGCCGGGGCCTGCTCGAGCTGCGGTACGACGTCTCCCGTCTCCAGAAGGATGGGCCCGCGCTCCTTACGGGCTCGGGGCTCTGGCGCTACGCGCCCGTCCTGCCCATCAGCGATCCCGCGCACCGGCTGACGCTCGGCGAGGGCGGCACGCCGCTGCTCGACTGCCCGCGGCTCGCCCGGGAACTGGGAGTGCGCCGGCTGCTCCTCAAGTTCGACGGCCCGAACCCCACCGGGACGGTCAAGGACCGGTCATCGGCGACGGCCGTCGCCGCCGCGCTTCGCTTCGGCTACCGCGCGACGTCGGTCGTCAGCTCGGGCAACGCGGGCTCGTCGATCGCCGCCTACTCGGCGCGCGCCGGCCTCCCCTCGCTCATCTTCGCCTACGAGCGGGCCTCGGCGCCGAAGCTCTTGCACATGGCGGCGACGACGGCGAACCTCATCATCTACAAGGGCGTCTACGACGACCTCATCACGATCTGGGACCGGCTCGTCGAGGAGCGTCTGTTCTTCGACTGCGGCGCGTCGCGCAACGCCTACAAGCAGGAGGGCAAGAAAACGCTCGCCTACGAGATCGCCGAGCAGACAGGCTGGGCGCCGCCGGACGTCGTCGTCGCCCCGGTCGCGGTGGGCGAGACGTTCATCGCGACGGCGCGAGGTTTTCGCGAGATGCACGAGGCGGGCTGGATCGCGCGCGCACCGCTGATGGTCGCCGCCCAGGCGACGCGGGCCAACGCCGTCGCGCGCGCGTTCCGCGACGGCACGGCGATCACGCCGCTCAAGATCGGCTACACCGTGGCGGAGGGCTTGGCGGCGGGCGATCCCGGCAAGAAGGGCGCGTGGGTCCTCCGGCTCCTCCGCGAGGGCAAGGGCCTCGTCGGCGACGCCGAGGATGAGGAGATTCTCGCGACGCAGCGGCGGCTCGCGCGGGTCGAAGGCGTCTGGGCCGGCCCCACTGGCGTGGCCACGCTGGCGGTCCTCGCCGGTCTCCTCGCGCAGAAGCGGCTCGACCCGGGGCAGACCTTCTGCGCGATCATCAGCGAAACGGGGCTGAAGACCGAGGCGGAGCCGCCGAGCCGGACCGGAGTCGCCTTCGACTACGACACGCTCCGACGCCTTGTCACCGAGCGTCTCGCCTAGTGTCCCGTCCGCGAAGTTCTGTTAACGATCACGCGCCACCGGAGGCGACGGGCGGGTGCGGTAGGGGGCGACGGGATCCGTTCCCGCCTCGCGCCCTGCGGACCCGATGCGCCCGGATGGAGCCCAGCCGCAACCGACAGCGAGCGCGCGCCGCGTGGTCCCATCGCCCCCTACCGCACCCGCCCGTCCGCCTGCGGCGAAGGCCTTAACATGACTTCCGGGACCGGACACTAGGTGCCGCTGCCCCGCCGCTTCTACCTGCGACCGACGCGCGCTGTAGCGCGCGATCTGCTCGGCTGCATCCTCGTCTCGCGACGCGCCCGCGCGGTCACGGCGGGCCGGATCGTCGAGACCGAGGCGTACCTCGGCCCCGAGGACGCCGCCTCCCACGCCGCATTCAGGCCTGGCAGCCATGACCTCTTCTACGGCGAGGGCGGCTTCGCCTACGTCTACCTGAACTACGGGATCCACTGCTGCCTCAACGCGATCGCGGGCCGACTCGGACAGCCGGGATGCGTGTTGATCCGAGCGCTGGAGCCCGTGCTCGGTCTCTCGGTGATGGCGGGGCGGCGCCGCGTCGCCGCTCATTCCGCACGGCTGGCCAGCGGTCCCGGCAATCTCACCCGGGCTCTCGGCATCACCCTGCGCGACAACAGAGCCGATCTCACGCACGGGCGCTTGACCGTCGAGCCGCCTGACGGGCTGCGCAACTTTCGCGTCGCGGTGGGCCCGCGCGTCGGCATCACACGCGCCGTCGAGCTTCGCCTTCGCTTCTGGATCACCGGGAGCCGCTTCGTTTCACTCTAGGCTCGCGGGTGGCGGGACCGCGACCTCCGCCGCGTGGCTGGTCACTCACCCCGCCGACCCGCCGCCCCGCGTCCGCCCGGGAGCACCGGAGTGCCCGGCGCGACCCGTGTAGTCAGCGCCGCATCGCCTCTCGCGCAAAATCCGGCCGGTGCCGATTGTAGCCGTCGGGTCGCGCCGGGCACCCCGGTGCTCCCGGGCGGACGCGGCGCCTCAGAGCGGATAGGGCACGAGCTCGTGCGCGATCTCGACCTCGCCGGCGAAGCGCTTGCGCGCTTCCTCGGCGAGCGCATCCACCTCGTCGTGATACTCCGCCCCGATGTGGGTGAGGATCAGACGCCGCACGCCTGCGCGCGCCGCGACCTCGCCGGCCTCCGCGGCGGTCGAGTGCGCGTGGCCGCCGGCACGGCCGCGGTCGCGCTCGGAGTATGTCGCGTCATGGACGAGCGTGTCGGCGCCGCGGGCGAGCGCGACCACGGCGTCGCAGGGCCTCGTGTCCGACGAGTAGACGACGCTCCGGCCCCGTGTCACGTCCACCCGCACGGCGAAGTTAGGCATGGCGCCGTGCTCGTTCGGCGACGTCCGGACGCTGAGCGGTCCAAGATCGAAGGCGTGGGCGTCCTCCGCGAGCCCGATGGCGCGCACGGTGAGCGCGAACATGCCCGGACGCTCGAGCGTGCTGAACAGGCTGAGGAGGCTCCGCAACGGCTCGACGTGTTCGGGCCGGCAATGGATGGTCAGCGGCGCCTGACGTCCGAGCACGGCCAGGTTCCTGACGAGCGCCGGCAGTCCGTACGCATGGTCAGGATGGATGTGCGTGATGACGACCGAGACAAGGGCGTGCGGGTCGACGCCGACGCGTCGGAGCTTCTGGACGGGGCTTCCGCCGCAGTCGATCAGCAGGGCGCCCTCGGGCACGTCGACGACGATCGACGTCGTATCGCGGACGGCGGACGGGACCGACCCCGACGTGCCGAGAAAGGCGAAATGCATCAGCGCGATCTCAGGCTCGCGGGCTCGAAGAGGGCGTCGGCGGGGTTCGTGTTGATCGCGACCGAGCGGACGGTGAACAGGATGAGGAGCTTCCCGTCGACGAACACCTCCTGCCGGTAGGGATAATAGAGCCCGCCGATCAGGGGCCGGTGCTCGGAGAGCGTGAGGTCGAGCAGCCTGGTGCCGTTCGGCAGTCGCTCGCGGGTGACGATGCGGACCACCCCGTAGTCCGCATCGAGCCACACGGCCGGAACGTCGCGGTCGCCGGAGCGGGCGCCGATCACCATGATCGTCCGTCCGCCCAAACGCGCCGCATGGCTCACGTCGTCCCGCACGCCGCGAGAGCGCCATTCCGCAAGCAGGTCGGCGGCGAGACGCTTCACCGGGACGAGCAGGTGCGTGAGGGCGCGCACCGGCCCGGCGGCCGGGATCTCCGAGACCGTGCCGTCGGCTCGCCGGACCCAGACGCGATCGCCGACCGTGATCTGGACCTCGCGCTGGCCTTCGACAGTCTGCTCGAGGCGCTGGCGCTGCGGGAGCTTGAAGAACATGCGCTGCTCGCCCACGGACGACGGACCTCGCCCGCCCGGATGGTAGAGGGTGAGGTTCTGGTCGATGGTGAGGTCGCTGATCCGGACGTCGGGGAGCCGAGCGACGAAGGCTTCGACCGCAGCCCGGGCGTCCTGGCCCGCCGCGACGGGCACGCCCATGCTCATGCAGGCCAGCAGGAGCGGGAGGACGACGGCGCGCCCCACGGATGTGGTTATAATGCCGTAGATGTGCTGAACGCAAACTAAAGGAGCGCCTGTGCCGAGCGACACGCTGAGCTCCGGGATCCTGGCACTCGTCTGGAACTCGGGTCCGATCGCCAAGGTCGTTCTCTTCATCCTGATGGTCTTCTCCGTCGTGAGCTGGGCGCTCATCGTGGAGAAGGCGTTCCAGTTCCGGCGGGTTCGCCGGCAGACGCTGGAGTTCCTCAGGGTCTTCCGTGAGGCGCGGCGCCCGTCCATCGTGCACAGCGCGGCGCGCAGGCTCCGGCAAAGCCCGCTCGCTCAGCTCTACTTCGCGGCCTACCAGGAAATTTCGGGGATCCCCGAGGTCCTTGACAAGGTCCTCGATGACTTCGAGGAAGGGCTCGGCGCCGAGCGGCTCGAGGCGGTGAACCGTGCACTTCGACGCGCGGCCGCGCTCGAGGTCGCTCGGCTCGAGCACTATCTCCCCTTCCTCGCGACGACCGCGAGCGCGACGCCGTTCATCGGCCTCTTCGGCACGGTGTGGGGCATCATGGCGGCGTTTCACGGGATCGGCGCGCAGGGCTCGGCAAGCCTCGCCGTCGTCGCGCCGGGAATCTCCGAGGCGCTGGTTGCGACGGCCGCGGGGCTCGGCGCCGCGATCCCCGCCGTCATCGGGTACAACTACTTCGTCAACCGCGTGAAGCATTGGGCCGTGGAGATGGAGGGCTTCACGCTGGACCTTCTCAACCTTTTGAGCCGGCCCGCCGCCAAGGTGGGACGCACCGCCAAAGATGGCGTTTAGGCTCGACGAGTCGCAGGGCCGGCACCGGATCGGCACCAACCTCGCCGAGATCAACATCATCCCGCTCGTCGACGTCGTGCTGGTCCTGCTGCTGATCTTCATGCTGACGGCCCCCATGATGTACCGCGGCATCGACGTCAACCTGCCGAAGGCCGCGTCACGGCCGACGGCCGTAGAGGAGCGCCTGGTGCTGACGGTCACCAAGGACCAGTCGCTCTTCCTGAACGATCGCCGCCTGCCGGCCACCGGCCTCGAGGTGGCGCTCCGTCAAGCGTTCGCCAACCGGACCGACAAGACCCTCTACCTGAAGGCCGACGCCGGACTCTCATACGGCGTGGTCGTGGAGACGATGGACCGCGTCCGTCGGGCGGGCATCGAGCGGCTCGGCATGGTGACCGAGCCGGCTCGGGAGCGCTGAGACCCCGACGGCGCTGCTGCCGTGGCTCTTCCCGCGAGCTTCCACGTTGGACCGGCGCTGGGCCGGCTGCGGCTTCCGCTGGCTCCCGCGCTCGTGTCGGCGATCGCCCACGCGGCGTTCTTCGCAGCCGTGATCTTCGGCGCCTCCATCTGGAGCGACTCCCGGTCGAAACCCGTCTACGTAGTCCTCACGCCGAGCACCGCGGCCGTCGGGTCCCCACGGGGTGTGTCCATGCCGCCGCGCGTCGAGGAGACGCCGATACCGAAGTCGCCCCCGGCCGAACTGCCGCGCCGTGAGCCCGCGCGTGAACTGCCGTCACGCGAGCTGCCGCCGCAACGATCCGCCGGGCTGCCCGACCGGAGCCTGCCGACGCGGTCGCCCGCGCTGCCGCGTCCGGCCGACAAGGAACTGCCGGTCACCTCGAGCGCCTCGCCTTCAACAGCTCCGGCACCGGCTCGGCGCGAGGCGAGCGCGCCGCCGCCCCCGCCGCCCCCGCCGCTCGGCGCGCCGTCGGGCTCTGCGGTCGGCTCCGGCCCTCTCACCCTGAGCGTCTCCGACTTTCCCTACGCCTACTACATCCGGCAGATTCAGCAGAAGATCCAGGAGAGGTGGCATGGGCGGGCCATTCCCGGACAGCAGCCCTCCGTAGTTTTCGAGATCCGGCGTGACGGCAGGCTCAACGTGGTGACCATCGACAGGACCTCGGGCAATGCGTACTATGACCAGGTCGCGCTCCGGGCAATCAACGACGCAAGCCCGTTCCCGCCCCTTCCCGACGACTTCAGGAAGGCCGTGCTGAGAATCGGCCTGCAGTTCGTCTTCGATCCAACAGGGGGATAGCAGGTGCGACGCATCGCCGCCGTTGTTCTCGCGCTCGTGATCGTCACGGCCCTCGAGCTCTGGGCGCCGCCGCCCGCGGTGCGCGGGCAGGCCGTCGACGTCTACATCAACGTCACTGGTGGTGACCGGAGCCGGAAGCTCAACATCGCGGTTCCCGAATTCACCGTCGTGACGGGGACGGACACCGCGCTCGCGAAACTCCTCGCTTCGGTGGTCGGCAACGACCTCACGCTCTCCGGGCTCTTCAGCGTCGTCGCCGCGTCGGGCGCCATCCCCGCCAACAATCCCGCGGCGCTCGAACAGACGTGGAGCGCGTTCGCCGCCGCCGGCGCCCACGCGGGCGTGCACGGGCTTCTAGGGATCCGCGGCGAGCGCCTCGAGGCCGAGATGCGCCTCTACGATCTCACGACGCCGGAGCACCGCCTGATCGCGTCGAGGAAATTCGAGGTCGCCGCGCCGCAGTCGCGGCGCCTCGCGCACAAGATCGCCGACGAGATCGTGCTCCAGTTCACCGGCGAGCCGGGGGTCGCGGACACGAAGCTCGCGTACGTGGTGGGGCCGCCCGGAGCCAAAGAAATCGTCGTCGCCGACTACGACGGAGCGGCCGCGACGGCGGTGACCCGCAACGGATCGATCAACCTCTCGCCCGTCTGGAGCCCTGACGCGCGATCGATCGCCTTCACCTCGTTCATGAACGGCTACCCTGACCTCTTCCGTCTCTTTCCCTTCGAGCGGCAGCGGCCCGTGCAGACTCTCGCCTCGTTCGTGGGGATCAACTCGTCCCCGGGTTGGAGCCCCGACGGTCGCTTCCTCGCGTTGACGCTCTCGAAGGACGGAAACCCGGAGATCTACGTGCTCACGGTGGCGACCGGGGTCCTCCAGCGCCTCACGCGACACGCCGGGATCGACACGGAGCCCGCGTGGGCGCCGACGGGCCAGCAGATCGCGTTCGTCTCGGACCGCGCGGGACAGCCGAGAATCTTCGTGATGGACAGGGACGGCGCGAACGTGCGTCAGATCACCACGGGCGGCTTTCACACGCAGCCCCGGTGGTCCCCGAAAGGCGACTCCATCGTCTACACGCAGCGAGCGGGAACGCACGACCTCTGGGCCATCAGCCCGAGCGGCTCCACTCCGCGCCCGCTCACGAGCGGCCAGGGAGACAATCAGAGCGCCACCTGGGCTCCTGACGGGCGCCAGCTCGCGTTCCAGTCCAACCGCAACGGCCGATGGCAGGTGTTCGTCATGTCGGTCGACGGATTGACGACGACACGGGTCACGCAGGGCACGACCGAAGCCACAAGTCCCTCATGGTCGCCGCGTCTGCCGTGATAGGATTAAAACCCGTACGGTGGCCTTTCAGGGCCGAAGCTAAAGGAGGCATCATGGTGACACGCGCTGGGCAAGCCACAGTGATGTCGCTGCTTCTGGTGGGGCTGATCATCAGTGGTTGCGCGAAGCAGCCCGCGACGACGGCGGCGACCGCGGGGCCGGCGCCGGCACCGGCGCCCCGAGCCGCGGCTCCTGGGCCCGCGCCCACGGCCGCCGCCCCGGCGGGGAGCGGTGCAGGGGCTGGCGGTGCGACGACGGCGGCCCCCTCGACCGCACGGCCGTCACTGAAAGAGTTCACCGCCGTCGCCGCTCTGAAGGACGTCTTCTTCGAGTTCGACAAGTACGACATCCGGGCCGAGGACGCGAAGACCCTCGATGCCAACGCCACCTGGTTGAAAGCGAACGCCGAGAACCTCGTTCTTATCGAAGGACACTGCGACGAGCGCGGCACCAACGAGTACAATCTGGCGCTCGGCGAGCGGCGCGCAAAAGCGGCGATGAATTACCTCGTCTCCCAGGGCGTCCAGGCGAACCGCATCACCATCATCAGCTACGGCGAGGAGCGGCCGGTTTGCAACGAGAAGAACGAGTCGTGCTGGAGCAAGAATCGCCGCGGACATTTCCTCGTCAAGCCGCGCTGAGCCCGCGTGAGGTCCTGCCGGGGAGGAGATCCATTCTCCTCCTCGGAGTCGTTGTGTTGCTTGCGGGCTGCGCGGAGGTCCAGGAAGTCACCGGCGTCGCAACTCAGCAGGACATTCTCCAGCTTCGCCAGGACGTGGCGGCGGCGCAGCAGGCCGCCCAGCGCGCCAAGGCCGACGCGGAGGCCCTCTCAGCGCGCCTCAACCGCCGCTCGCCCGGCCAGACGGTGGAGAGCGAGCGGCAGGTCGCGGCGCTCACCCGTCAGGTCGACAGCCTCAGTGAAACGATGACAACGCTCACAGGGCGCGTGGATGATCTCGGAGCGCGACTGGATGCGATGAGCCGCCAGCTGCGCGGGACGGGCCCGGGGCCCACCTCTTCGGCGCCGCGGTCCCCGGGCGCCCCGCCGACGCCCGGCGCCGCACCCGGAGCACCTCCTGGTCCGGTCGTGGCGGTGCCCTCGCGGCCGACGACCGGCTCGCTGCAGCCACAGGACATCTACCAGGCCGCCTACATCGATTTCAGCAAGGGTAGCTACTCGCTTGCGATCGCGGGGTTCCGCGAGTTCCTGCGGCGCTACCCGGAACACGAGTTGGCCGGGAGCGCTCAGTACTGGATTGGTGAGGCATACCTCTCGCTGGCACGCGGGTTCACCGATTCCGCTCAGGGCGAGAAGGCGTCCGAGTCGCTCGAGCAGGCTGTGCAGGAGTTCAAGAAGGTGGTCGCGAACTATCCGAGAGCGGAGAAAGTCCCGACGGCGCTCTACAAAGAAGCGCTCGCGTTGATCGACCTCAAGCAGCCCGGGCTCGCCCAGGCTCGCCTCCAGTATCTCGTCGACAACTTCCCCCGAGCCGAGGAGATATCGCTCGCACGAGAGCGTCTGGCCGCACTGAAGACCCGCTAATCCCGCCGGCGGCCGGTAAGTCCACAGTCTCGAAAAAGGCTGACTGGGCCCGGCGGCCGGGGGTGGTGGGTCCGCCCGAGCCCCCTGTAGTCAGGGTTGCCTGAACCGCTTACTGAAGACCGGATCTCTCGCGCGGTGGGCTAGCGGGGCTCGGGCGGACCCACCACCCCCGGCCGCCGGGCCCAGTCAGTCGGAGGGTTCGTCGAGGCCGAGAACCCACACGACCGTCACGTCCTTCTCGTGGGTCGAATAGACCATGACGGTGCCGCGCGGATCTTCCGTGTGGGCTGAGCTGACGACGACAGGGGGATCGGGGGTGAGCAGGCCAGGCAGCGTCTGCCAGAACGTCAGCAACACCAGGCCGGCGGCTGCCACCGCACCGCCCAGCGTCCATCGGGGCCGCCACCACCTCCCCTGCATGGCGACCCGCGGCGACTCACGCCGCCCGGCGTCCTCGATGCCCCGGACGATTCCTGGCCAGAAGCCGGTCCAGTCGGGTGCGACACGGCTCGGGCCCGAGCTCAAGGTTCGCTGGAGCAGAGCACGCATCTTTCGAAGCGCGTCGGCTTCCCGCTGACAGGTGTTGCACCCGGTCAAATGTCTGGCTATGGACTGTCCGGTTGCGCCCTCGAGAGCCCCATCGAGGTAGGCGCTGATCCGGCGGCGGGTCCGGAAACAGGTCAACATGACCATTGGACGGCCCCGCCCACGACCCGTATTCTCATGACGGAATGATACCCGAACAGCCGGTGAGCCTGGCCCTGGGAGCTGACCTGCACCTCGAAGCTCGCCTGGCTCTACCGGACTCCCCGAGCGCCGGAGTCGTGATCTGTCATCCCCATCCACTCTATGGCGGCGACATGCACAACCCCGTCGTCGTGCGCGTCCAGGAGGTGTGCGCGGGGCTGGGTCTGGCCACTCTGCGCTTCAACTTTCGCGGAGTGGGCGGCTCGGGCGGCACCCACGGTGGCGGCGCCGGCGAGCAGGAGGACGCGACGGCGGCACTCGATACCCTCGCGAAGGCGGTGGGCGGAGCACCGGTCGCGATAGCGGGATACTCGTTCGGCGCGTGGATCGCCGCGCTCGTCGGCTGTCGCGACGCACGAATGGCCGGCCTGGCGTTGATCGCGCCGCCGCTCGCGATGTACGACTTCGGCTGCCTCGAGGGAACGCGCGCGCCGACGCTGATAGTCGGGGGCACCGCGGATCCCTACTGCCCGGCCCCTGATTTTGCGCGGTTCACCGCACGGTTCCCGTGGGTCACCGCGATCGCCATCGAGGGCGCAGATCATTTCTTCTTCGGCAAGCTCTTCCCGCTCGGCCAGGCGGTCGCGGAATGGGCGCAGCGGCTCCCCCGGGAGCGCGCGGCCCGCTAGCTTCGCGGAAGCTCGCGAGGCGTCGCGTTGCCGGCCGAGAGGATGATGCGCACGCCTTCCTCGACGGCCAGCCCGGTTTGGAGCACCTCATCGCGCGGGACGAGCACCACGTCGCCGAGATAAAGGTTGTTCGTCGGGATGAAGAGGGTCACCATCTCGCGCTTGCCGTGCGGGGTGTCCACGAGGACGTGGCTCGTGACGAACGCGAAGGCGTACTCGCCCTGGCGCGGGTGCTCGACGAGCACGACCGCCCCAAACGCGCTTCGCCGCTCGGGCGAGAAGGAATCGATGAGCATCTTGACCGACGGATAGAGTCGCCGGTAGATCGGCACCTTCAGCAGGAGCTTGTCGCCCCAGGCGAGCACGCGCAGGCCGACCACGTTCCGCGCGATCGTGCCCATGACCAGGATGATGCCGACGGCGGTCAGGAACCCGAGCCCCGGGATGGGGCGGCCCAGCATCTTCTGGTACATCGGGGCGAAGACGTCGTCGATCCGGCTCCAAAAAATCCAGAGTAGCCACCCCGTGAGGAAAACGGGAACCGTGACGAAGAAGCCAGCGATGAATCGGACCTTGAGCCAGTTCTTCACGCCGATGGCCATGATTTCTTCGAGGATAGCACCTCGGACCTGCAGCGACGGCAGAGAACGGAGGGCGTGACGACCTGAGGGCCGCTCTCAGGACTACGGGCGCACGATCCTCCCGCCGCCCATCGCGCGCAAGAAGTCGCCGAGGGAAGCGAAGCGCATGAACGGGTTGCCGCGCTTTTCCTCCCCGATCGTCGACGACGGACCGCCGTAGTTGTGGCCGGGAAGCAGAATCGTGGAATCGGGCAGCACGCCCAGGCGCTGCGTGAGCGAGTGGTACATCTCAGCCGGGTCGCTGCCCGGCAGGTCGGTCCGACCGCACGAGCCGATGAAGAGCGTGTCGCCCGACACGAGGCGGCCGTCGATCAAGAAGCACTGGGAGCCCGGCGTATGCCCGGGCGTGTGCATGAAGGTCAACGTCATTCGCCCGACCGTCAGCGTCGCGTGGTTGTCCACCTGCACGAGGTCGGAGCCGAAGCCCTTGAGGAACTCGCGCTCGGCCTTGTGGACGTAGACCTTCGCCTTCACGCGCTCCAGCAGGTCCTCGACGCCCGGAACGCGTCCGGGCATACCCCAGGGCTCGAGGCTGCCGCCCACGTGATCCTGGTGGGTGTGCGTGATGAGCGCGCCCGTGATCGTCATGCCTCGAGCCTGGGCGGTCTCGACGATCGTGTCGATCTCCCACGCCGGGTCGACGACCACGCACTCGCGCGCCTGCGGGTCGCCGATGAGATAGACGAAGTTCTGCATCGGCCCCAGTTCCATCTGCTCGAGGTAGATGGTGTCGTCGGACACGCTCTCCATCCTACCCCATGGGCAGCGCCCGCGCTAGAATGACACTCGCATGCGCGTTTCGCTCGGTCGCCCGGCATGCCTTGCCGCGCTCGCCCAGGTCGCGACCTCATGCACGTTTCCGGTCGAGGGACAATTCGCCGGCCGATCGCTGGCCGACCGCGCCGACCCGACGCGTACGATCGTGCTGATCTACAACCACGGCTTCTCGCGGGACACGGCGGGCACCTACAAGCCCGGCGTGCCGCCGATTCTCCAGATCGCGGTCGATCGGAATCCCGACGTCGTCCTCTTCTCGCAGGTGCGGAATGCCTCCCGTCTCGAGCGCACGCATCACAGCGACGACATCGAGTCCGCGGTCGAGCTCTTCCGGCGGCGCGACGGGGTGCCGCTGGAGAACATCATCCTGGTGGGCCAGAGCTGCGGCGGGTGGGGATCCCTGCAGGCGGCCGCGTTCGTCTATCCCGGCATCGGAGGCGTCCTCGCCTTTGCGCCCACCTGCCACGGCCAGCTCCCCCACTCGAGCCCGGTCAAGCGGGCGCGCGAGTCCGAGATCGCTCAGCTTGCCGAGCGCGTCCGGTTCCCGGGTGTCATCTTCCTCTACGAGGGCCCTCGCCCGGGGGCGGGTGCTCGAGGTCTGCTCCCGCTGCGGGCGCGACAGCCACGGCGCCATGTCAGACGCCCGCTTCGGGACCGCGTTCTTCCCATCTCACGTGCAGCCGCTCATCGATCGGGTGGGCGAGCGCATCCGAACGCGGTCCGAACGATGATCGCGATCAGCCTTTGAAGTCGTCGGGTACTTTCGGCGGCTCGCCGAGCTGCTTCGCGTCGACCGCATAGATCGCCGGCGCCGCTTTCAGCTTGACCCAGGCGCGCTCGCCGTCGCGCTTGCCGACCAGCAGTGCGGCGAGCTCGGCGCCGTCCGCTTTCAGCAGCGTCACCTCGAGCGTCGGCGCGTCGAGGCCGTACCGGGTGGGCTCGTCGCCGGTGGGCGTGGCGATCGATTTCCACTTCAGCGCGCGGAGCGCGTAGAGCAGGTTGTCGACCGTGGCCACCTTGGCCGAGCCCCGCCCGCCCTCGACCAGCTTCCAGTCGACGTCGCCGCTGCGCTCGACCACGACTGTCTGACCGCCGGCGCGCACCCGCATGCGCTTGATGTCCTTCGGCTCGAGCCCGGGCAATAGAGCGCGGTCGCGCAGGTCGTCGACGGACCGGCCGAGCTCCTCGAGCACCTTGCCGTCGACAAGGACCACCGGACCCCGGCCCGCCAGCCCCGCGTACGCGGTCGGTGCGCCGCCCCGGCGCTCCGGCGAGGGCGCCAGGAGGAGCGTCCGGGGGGCCGGCGCTCCCTGCTCGATGATGGTCACGCGCACCGTGGGCTTCGCGAGATAGCGTGGAACGCCGGCGGCGTCCTCGCTGAGGAAGGCCTGCGCGCGGAGCTCGCGCAGCTTGAACAGCACGGCGCCCGCCTCGACCTGGTCGGCCAGCAGCGCCTCGGGCGCGGTGATCTTCCAACGCCCGTTCTCCTGCGCGAGCGTGACCGCGCCCTTCGGGCTCTCGATCTCGAGCCGCGTCACCTTGTCGCGCTCGACCTCGACGACCGTCTTGTCGCGGAGCACCGCAACGTTCTTCGGTACGGCCGCCCACGTCTCGTCCGGGATCACCACCACCGCCGACTCGCCGGCCCGCATCGCGTAGACGCCCTTCTTGGCCGGGTCTCCGCGCCCGAAGAGCAGCGTCTTCGTCGCCCGGTCCTTGTCCCGGCCCGTGTGGATCGACACCTTGACGGGCCGGTCGAGCCCGAACGGTTCCAGCGAGCGCGGCGCCTCGGCCACGAACTCTTTCACTCGCGCGGCGCGAAGCTTCTCGAGGAAGTCGCGCAGCATATCGCCGTCCGCCGGCAGCGCGCGCGGGCGGGTCAGCTTCCAGCGGCCGTCGGCCTGCTCGACGGCGATCGTGTCGTCGCGCGTGATGATCTCGAGCGCCGTCACGTCCTTCTGGTCGAACGCGAGCACGGCCTTGTCACGGAAGTCGGCGAGCGGCCGGGTCGTGTCTCTCAAGACGGAATCCCCGACCACGAAAACTGCGGGCTTGCCCGCCTCGCGCGCGTACACCCACACCCCGGTGGGGCTCTTGGCCCCGAGGACCAGGCCGAGCGACTTGCCGTCCTTGAGGCGAAGCGTGACCTCGGCCGCCGGCTTGTCGAGACCGAAATCGCCGAGCGCGGCCGGGGCCGACTCGATCTCACGGTCCATCCGAGCGGTGACGACCGAGGTCACCGTCTCGTCGATGGGCCCGCGGTCGCCGCGCGCCTTCACCGGCTCGAGGATCTGCCAGCCGTCGCCCTCACGCTTGAGCTTGACGACGGAATCGGGCCGCTTGAGCTCGACCTCCGTGACGTCGGCCGGCTCGGCCGTGAACACTCGACCCTTGCGGCCCTCCGTCTTCTCCCGTTCCGGACCCAGCCGGACTTCGTAGACGTAGTAGAAGGCGCCGAGCGCGATCAGGATGGCGGCCAGGACCGCGGTCGTCTGCCAGCGCATAACCGGCTGGCTAGTTCGCCGCGCGGCGGCGGACGACGGCGACGATTCCGCCGAAGAGCACGAGCGCCGGCAGGACCACGACCGGCAGGAGGAAGACGGCCTGCGCCTGGTTCGAGCTCATGAAGACCGGGGTCTGCTTCACGTCCTTGGGGCGGATCGAGATCTGGTCTTCCTCCTCGGCCAGCCAGCTCACGGTGTTGAGGAAGAAGTCGCGGTTGCCCTGGATGTTGAGGAACTGGTTCGCGGCAATGTTGGACGTGCCGTACACGACCATGCGGGCTTTGTCGATCGTCGCGACCGCCGCGACGGTGAGCGGCCCCTTCAGATCTTGTGCGTCGGGCTGGGCCACGCCGCGCTGGAGATCCGCGCGGTTGGTCTCCCCCCAGCTCTCTGCACTGGTGCGCGCGAGCCCCTGGACGTTGACGCCCTTGGGCGGGGTCTTGAGCGCGGTGATCGACCGCGTGAGCGGGAAGAGGGTGCTGATCCCGCTCATGTCGCGCGTGATCGGATGGGACTCGTACTGCTGGACGATCGGCACCTCGGGTCCGATGCCGAAGAGACGTCCGATCGGGTTCTGTTCTACGACGAGGTCGTCGTCGAGCTGGAACCCGTACTTCACCAGGTACTTCTTGAGCCCCTCGTTCTGGAACGGGTTCGCCATGGCCAAGACTTTGCCGCCGCGGCCCAGGTACGCATCGATGGCCTCGAGCTCAGGCGGAAACAGGTCGTTGCGCGGCCCGGCGAGGATGACGACCACGGAGTCGTCCGGCACCTTGCCCGCGCGCGCGAGGACCAGGGGCTTGACGTCGTAGTTGGCCTTCTCCATCGCGGACTTCGCCTCACTGAACCCCGGGCGGTCGGTATTCCCGAGCTCGGGCTCGCCGTGCCCCTGGACCACGTAGACAACACGCTTGCCCTCACGGGTGACCTTCACGAGTCCGTTCGTCAGCTTTTCTTCCTCGGCGTCGAGCACCTTTTCCGACTTCGCCTTCGTCTCGAGCACGATCGTCCCGTACGACTCGACGCCGTAGCGGCGCGCGAGGCCGGGCTCTCGGTCGGGGTCCACGCTCTTCCACGTGAGCTTCCCGTTCGAGTAGCGCGCGTACTGCTTGAGCAGGTCCTCGGCCACGCGTTTGCCGGGCTGGTCGCTGCGGTAGAAGGCGACCGCGTTCACCTCGGTCTTGAGGCTGCCGAGCAGCTGCACGGTCTGGGGCGAGAGGCTGAACCGCTTGTTCTCGGTGAGGTCCAGGCGCGCGCTATGCCGGAACGAGAGCGCCTGGACGACGACCGTCGCACCCAGCACGAGCGCCACCGCCACCGCCGTGTTGACGCCGTAACGCATCGTCCGGCGGCCGACGAGGCCGCGGAAGTCGTCGATCCGGGTCAGCAAGGACGCCAGGACCAGCAGCACCCCCGCCGCGACGAGCGTCCAGCGGAACCGCATCCATTCCGGTCGCAGGAACGGCAAGATCGCCGCGACCACCAGCACGGCGAGGCCGGCGTAGCCGCCCCAGTCGAGCAGCTTCCGGATCATCCCTTCCACCGCCGCGCCTCGAGAGAACGAAGCGTCAGGAACAGGGCCAGCACGGTGAAGTTGAGGTAATAGAGGACGTCCTTGGTGTCCAGGACGCCCTTCGCGAAGCTTTCGTTGTGCTCGAGGATCGACAGGAACTGCAGCACCTTCCCCGTCGTCCCGCCGGCGTAGTCCGCGCTCCAGCCGAGGATCCAGAAGATGAGGAGGACTCCGAACGTGGTGATCGAGGCGACGATCTGATTCTCGGTCAGCGACGAGGCGAACACGCCGACGGCGATGAACGCCGCGCCCATGAGCAAGAGGCCGAGGTAGCCCGTGAGCACCGGCCCCCACTCGAGTCGCGCGAAGTACATCACGATCCCCGGGTAGAGCGCGGTGAGCCCGATCATGATCGCGTAGAGCGCGAGGGCTGACAGGTATTTCCCGGCGAGCACGGCGCCGTCGCGCACCGGGTACGTGAGCAGCAGCTCGATCGTGCCCGAGCGCCGCTCCTCGGCGAAGAGCCGCATCGTCACCAGCGGCAAGAGCAGCAGCAGGATGACGCTGATATTCGAGAAGAGCGGCCGCATGACGCTGTCGGTGACGTTCAGGTCGCGCCCCATCGCCGGGTTCATCGCCGACTGCATCGAGGCGAGCGTGAAGAACGCGAAGATGGAATAGAAGAAGTAGCCGCCAATCAGGAGGAAGATCGTGAACACCACCCACGCCACCGGCGACGTGAAATAGAGGCGCAGCTCCTTCTTGAAGATCGGCCAGATCCTCATGACCGCGGGTTCTCCTCGGCCACTCCCGCCGCGGCTTCCTCGCCCGCGACGACCCGGATGAAGACCTCCTCGAGCGTCATCCCCACTCGCTTCAGCTCCAGCATGTCCCACCGCTGCTGCGCGGCCAGCTGGAAGATTTCCGCGCGCACGTCACGGCCCCGCGCCGCCTCGACCACGTACCGGCCGTCGCCGTTCGTGCCCGCCTGGTCCTGCACGGACAGGACACCCGGGATGGCCCGAATCCGGTCGCGAACGGCGGGCGGCGGACCGACGATCTCCACCTCGACCCGCGCGGTCGGGAAGAACTGCTCCACCAGCGCGTCGATGGGGCCCTGGGCGACGATGGCGCCCTTGTTGATGATGATCACGGCGTCGCACAGAATCGAGACTTCCGGGAGGATATGGGTCGACAGGATCACGGTGTGCTGGCCGGCGAGCGCCTTGATGAGCGATCGGATCTCCGTGATCTGCTTCGGGTCGAGGCCGATCGTGGGCTCGTCGAGGATGAGCACCTCCGGATCGCTGACGATCGCCTGCGCCAGCCCCACGCGCTGGCGATACCCCTTCGAGAGCTTCCCGATCAGGCGGTTCTGGACCTCGGTGACCAGGCAGCGGTCCATGACGTCGGCGACCTTCCGCCGCCGCTCCGCTCGCGGCACCCCTTTCACCTCGGCCACGAAGTCGAGGTAGGGCGCGACCCGCATGTCCGTGTACAGCGGCACGCTCTCTGGCAGGTAGCCGATCCGGCGCCGCACCTCCATCGACTCGCGGAACACGTCGTACCCCGCAACCCGCGCCGTGCCGCTCGAGGCCGGCATGAAGCAGGCGAGAATGCGCATGGCCGTGGATTTCCCGGCCCCGTTGGGCCCGAGGAACCCCACGATCTGGCCCGGCGCGACGCTGAAGGTCACGTCGCGGATCGCGGGGACCAGTCCGTAGTTCTTTGTGAGGTGTTCGACTTCGATCATCGAGGCCGGTTACAGAGTATACAACGACCTACAGATACTGGCCGTAGCGGATCTTCTCGACGACCCCCCGCACGCCTTTGTAGCTGTCGATCGCATCGAGCATGTCCTCCGTGGAGACGGGCGCGGCGTCCGCGCGCTCGGCCGCGCTGCGCACCTTGACCTCGAGGGCGCGCCTGACGATCACGGAGATGTCGGCACCGCTCATCCCGCCCATGACCGGCAAGATCTTGTCGTAGTCGATCTTCGCGAAGAGCGGCCGCCCGGCGTTTTTCTCGGTCCGGACCCGGATCAGCTCCAGGATCTCTTTCTGGGCGCCGGGATCGGGCAGCGGGATCTCGATGAGATGATCCAGGCGCCCCGGCGCGACGAGCGCGGGGTCGAGCGCGTCGGTGTGGGTGGTCGCGGCGACGACGAGGATGCGCGCGGCCGTGCTCAATCCGTCGAGCTTCTCGCAGAGCGCCGCGACCAGCCGCGCGCTCGCCTCCCGCGCCTGGGGCGGCGGAAGCAGATGCTCGAGCGAGAGCGCCTCGGCCTCGTCCAGGAACAGCACCGCCGGTCCCTCGGCCATCGCGATCCGGAGGATCTCCTGGAGCAGATCGCCCGTGTTCGCGCCGAATTTCGAGGTGAGATTCATCAGTTTCAAGTGGTAGAAAATAGCGCTCGACGCCGTGGCGACCGCCTGGGCGAGCTTCGTCTTCCCGGTGCCCGGCGGGCCGTAGAGGAGCACGCCCTTCGGCGGGTCGATGCCCCACTGCCGGTAGAGGTCGGGGTTGCTCAGCGCGAGGGCGAACCCCTTGAGACCCGTCTTGGCCTGCCGTAGCCCGCCGACGTCGTCGAAGGTGACCGTCGACCGCATCTTCGTCTCGACCCGACCCGTGAGATCGCCGAACTTCTCGCCGAGCTTGGCAAAGACGTCCTCCAGACGCCGCTGGAGTGCCCACTCCTGGTCGTTCCGCTCCGGCTCGGCCATATAGCGTCAGATCGACGGACGGCGTGGCGGCGCGCTGCTGCCGGCCTTGTCGAAGACTCGCTCCTCCACGAGGACCGGCACCTTCGCGCGGATCGCCAGGGCGATCGCGTCCGAGGGGCGCGCGTCGAGCTGGAGCTCCGGCCCACCGGCATTGAGATAGACGATCGCGTAGAAGATGTCGTCGCGCAGGTCGGTGATCACGACGCGGGTGAGCGTCACCTTGAGCCGCCCGAAGAGCGTCAGGAACAGATCGTGGGTGAGGGGCCGGGGCGGCGTCACGCCCTGAAGCGGGACGGCGATCCCGGTGGCCTCGGCCAGCCCGATAGCAAGCGCGACGGAGCGCTTGTCACGCTTGCCCTGGAGCAGGACGGTCGGCTGCTGCGTGCTCTGGTCGACCATGACCGCGACCACCTCCACCTCCTGCGCGCCCGTTGGCTTCGGCGGCGCGGCCTCCGGCCGATCCGGGGCCAGATCCGCTGGGTAGGGGACGCCGAGCACTGCAAGCATCAGCAGCGCGGTCACGCCGATACGGACGCTCGTGTTCATGCCGGCTCCTGTCCGCGAAACAGTGGGGCCAGTATAGCGCCGCGCTTCAGGCGACGCGACGGTCGGTCAGCGACATGCTGAGCGCAGAGCCGAGCAGCAGCAGCGACGCCAGGATGGTCCACATGAACGCATAGCCGATGCCGTGCGTGATGTAGCCGAACGCGAACGAGCCCGCCGTCTGGCCGACCAGGAAGACCGCGCTGAACATGGCGACGATCACGCCTCGCCGCGTCTGCGGCGCAGCGTCCGTCACCAGCGCCGCCAGGCCCGGGTAGAGAAGACCGTGCGCGCCGCCCGACATCAGCCCGGCGACGAAGAGCACCGGGACCACCGGCGTGAGGCTCGTGCGGCTGACGAGGAAGCCCAGCAGGGCCAGCAGCGCGACCGCGCCGGTCTGCACGAGCATCGACGGGACGATCACGGCCCGTCGGCCGCGCGTGTCGATCAGCCGCCCGCCGAATACCCGCACGCCGATCGCGGCGACGGCGAAGGCGGTGTAGAAGAGCGCGAGCGTCTCCACGCCGAGGCTGTCGGCGAAGGTTGGTAAGAAGACGAAGATCGTGCCGGCGCCGAGACCGAAGAAGAGCGTCACCGCCATGTGGCGATGGCGGAGCTCGTCCAGCCCGCCACGCTCCCACAGAGAGCCGGCTACCGGCAGCGGCCCGCCCGGACGCCCGCCCGGCAGCCGCCAAACGAACACGGCCGCCACCATGGCCAGGACGGCGGCCAGCCCGAAGAGCGGGCGAAAGCCCATCCGGCGAATCACCCACTCGCCGATCAGCGGCGCGACGGCGGTCGCCACGAGCCCCGCGACGCCGTAGATTCCGAGCGCCCAGCCCCGGCGCGCGGGCGGCGTCAGGTCGAGAACGTACGCATAGTTCGCCACGAAGAAGGCCGAGAAGCCGACGCCCTGGAGCGCGCGCACGAAGGCGAGCATCGGGATCGACGGCGCGCCGACCGCCAGGAGCGCCGAGACGGTGACGATGCCGGCGCCCAGGAGCATGAAGGGCCGACGTCCGAGCGCATCGACCCACGCGCCGACGAGCGGCTGGCACAGGATCCCCACCGCGTTGTACAGACCCATGACGATGCCGATCTCGATTTCCGTCCCGCCGGCGCCCTCGATGTAGAGCGGCAGGAGGATGAAGCAATTCAGGCTGAAGAAGAAAAAGAAGTTGGTGATCGTCGCCCGGACGAATGCCTTGTCGGCTAGAATGGGCGACGACACTCGAAAATTATCGCATGACCACGATAGACGCCACGCTTCGCCGTGCCCTCGAGGTGAGCGGCCGCGATCTGATCCTGACGCTCGATCCCGCGCTGCAGGGCCTCCCCGAAACCGCTCATGGCGGCTCGGTGCTCGCCGTGTTCGACGCGCTGGCGGACGTGTCGGCGCCGCGTGAGGTCTCCGGTATCTATCGCCGGCGCGTCCCGCTCGGCATGCCGCTCACGCTCCTGCGGTCACGCGTCGATTCGACCGAGACCTTCGTGGTCTCCGATCCCGCCGGCAACGCTCTGGTCGAGGGTCGTGTCGCGCCGCTGACAGGAGATGCGGGCGCCGCCGCGCTTCGTCGGGCGGGCGGGGGCGGGGGGGCTCTCGTCGACCCGTGTTGTCAGGGCTGAGCGGACGCGAAGTAGAAGGATCGGTCACGCGGGAAGTGGCTAGCGTGGTCGACGAGAGCCCGCCCCGCCCCCGCCCGCCCGACGATGACGACGCACACCCGCATCCGCTGCCAATCTCGCGCGCGTGCTTCGCCTGCGGGACCGACAACGAGCTGGGGCTGCGCGTCCGGCTCGAATTCGACGCCGACGCGGTTCGCGGGACGTGGGAGCCGCGCGCGTCCTTCCGGAGGGACGACGGCTCGCTCGCTCCCGCCGCGCTGACGACGCTGCTCGACGAGACCGCGTTCTGGCTCGGCGTCCTCGCCACCGGCGAGTCGGGCATGACGACCGAGCTCCGCGTGTCACTCCACCGCCCCGCCCCGTTCTCGGCTCCCGTCACCGTGACCGGCGCGCGCGGGGCGGTCCACCAGCGCGGCGACGACGCGCGCTACTGGGACACCGACGTGGTGGCGCGCGCCAACGGCGAGGTCGTCGCGACGGCGCGCATCACGTACGTCGCCGTGCGCGGCGCGGCGCGCCGCCTCGTCACCGGGATGCTCGCGATGAACGATCCGGC
>WNFU01001348.1_pt1 | contig 34393 bp, 31 predicted proteins | sample 5400121 | NCBI WGS metagenome assembly WNFU01 (sample SAMN13153360, study PRJNA577476) | soil metagenome | isolation source: 100 cm soil or saprolite under grassland replicate 1 | place: USA:California | collected 2016-06-15
CCGACATGCTCACCGCACTCCGCCGTGCCCTACTGGCCGCCCAATATCGGCAGGGTCACCCTGACCTGCACATCCTCGACCTATTCCCAGACGCTCTGCTCACCGAACTCGACCCCGCCGCATAACCCCGAAACACGAGCTCCATCGGGAAACGCCCGACTCCGCTTTGGGAATCGGCGATGAGGGAACTCATCGCCGCGGCATTCGCTTCAGCGGCTTGTCGGCGGCGGGCCACCGTCCGGGCAGGCAATTGACCTCGGCCATGAGGTCCCGGTTGGTGGCCCTGGCGGCGTCCAGCTCCTCGGTGCGCTCGGCGAGCTGCTGGCGTAGATCCGCCGTGGTCTGCTCGAGTTCGTTGACGCGGCGGCGCAGCGTCTCGGTGTGGTCGGGGTCGCCGAGGCCGCTGGCGCGGAAGATCTCCTCGCCGAGCGCCTCGGACAGCCGCCGTGCGAGTTTGGTGACCTGGCGGCGCAGCCGCTCGTTGTGGGCGCGGAGGTTAGCCAGGTCGGCCAGCAGCGACTGGCGGCTGACCTGGGTGGTGCGCGGCAGCGAGGCCTCCGGCGGGGCCTGGGCGGCGTGCTGGAGGATCTGGGCGCGCAGGTCGTGGTGGCGGTAGAGGAACGAGCGGTCAACCCCGGCGGCGCGGGCGACCGCGGCGACAGTGATCTCCTCGCCGGCGCCGGTCAGCCGCTCCAGCGCGTTGACCACCCGCTGGCGGCGGCGGGTGGAGTCCCGGCGGCGGACCAAGGTCAGCGCCTCGACGGCGGTGGCGGCAGGTCGGGTCACGCCAGGTCCTCCAGGTCTGGCGCCACGATCGGCTGCAGGTGGAGGTCCAGGTCGGGTGGGCGCACGGTTGGCATGCCCAGCTGCACGGTTTGGCGGGTGGTCCGCACGATCCGGCAGGCCTGGTCGATCTGGCCGCGTTCGTCGTCGCCGAGCTGGGCCAGGTCGGTCTCGACCCGGCGGATCAGCGCCCGGACCCGGCTGATCTCGGCGTCGGAGGGCATCGCCTCAGCGCGGGCCCACGCCTCCAGCTCGACCGCGGCGCGGACCCGTTCGCGGTTGCGCAGCAGCATGTCGAGGTAGCCGTGCAGCTCGGGCAGGTAGGAGGGGTCGGAGCGGAAGTGGCCGCAGCCGACGCAGCGGAACCGAAACGGGCAGGCGCCGCCGCCGGCCTGCACGTTGGATGGCTCGGTGCAGATCCCGAATGGGACCGCGACCTGGCCGACCGCCTGGCGCTGGTGCTCGTGCTCCAGCAGCGCGCGGGCCTGGCGCCAGACGCGGTTGCCGCGCCCGTCGAACTGGAAGGCGGCGAGCTGCTCGACCGCGGCGCGGGTCCGCTTGGCCGTGACCCGATAGTAGCCCTGGGTGGAGAGCACGGTGTCGTGGCCCATGAGGTCACGGAGCACGTCGACGGGGGTGCCGGCGTCGGCGTGGCGCTGGTTCTCTCCGGGTCCTTCTGGGTCAAGGCAAGGGCTTGGCTGATATTGGCTGCTCGGTGGGGATGCGCGGTCCCGCCGGATGTGCGCAGCAGGTGTGGTGCACACACCGATCCTTGGTGTCCTCCGAGCAACAGTCGTCAGCGAGTATGAGCCGAGCTGGGCATGATCGTGATGCGGGCGGCGGCGCCGACCACCCGGCCCGCTTGGCTGGTGGCCTGCAGCCCGCCTGTTTGGGACTGATCGGCCATGACCGCCCGCGACAGGCCGGACGATCAGCGCGTCCCCGCTCGGGCCAACGCGTCCTGGGCCTGCGCAGCGAGGGCGCCGACAAGATCGGCTGCGGACGGCAGGTCATTGATGAGATCAACGGCCTCGCTGGCCCACACCGGCAGCGGGGGCAGATCGCCTCGCGCCACGCCGTCCTGATACGCCCGCTTGGCATCGGCGTCCCCGGCGAGTTCATCTTCGCGGCCGCGCCAATGATCCAGGAACGGGTGGCCAAGGGTGCGGGCCGGGTAGTTGGCCGGCCACCGGGAGCCCCGGGCGATATCAAGCACCGTGCTGCGCTCGGTGTCCTCCCCCCGTCCCTCGACGATCGCCTTGCTGATCGAGGGATCGACCAGCGCCTCGACAGTGGCCTGAAAGCGCGTCCCGATCAGCGCCCCAGCCGCGCCAAGAACCAGGGCCGCCGCCACGCCCCGCCCATCGGCGATCCCGCCGGCGGCCAGCACCGGCGTCGGCGCGGCCAAGTCCACCACGACCGGCACGAACGGCAACGTCGATCGCCCGCGCCGGGCGCCATGCCCACCACCTTCAGTGCCCTGCGCCACGATCACATCCGCGCCCAGGTCCACCGCCTGCCTGGCCTCCTCCAGATCGGTGACCTGGATGATCAGCGCCGCGCCGGCCCGGCGAATGGGTGCCACGAACGCGCGGGGGTCACCGAAGGACAGCATCACCGTCCTCGGGTTGTGCTTGAGCACGTGCTCGACCGTGGCGACGTCGATCGCCCAGCTCTGGAAACCGACGCCCCACGGCTTGTCGGTGCCTTCCGCAACGATCGGCAGTTCGCGGTCCAGCCAACCGTGATCCCCGTTGCCGCCGCCCAGCAGTCCCAGCCCTCCGCCGTTGGAGACAGCCGCCGCCAACGCACCGCCGGCCGATCCGCCCATCGGCGCCAGCGCAATTGGATGCTGCAACGAGAACAACTCCGTGAACGCCGTGCGCAACGCCATGGCCATCATCATCACCCCATCCCGGGAACCTCAATCCAGCCCCGGCCCCGGCTCACGGCATGTCGCGCACGTGGACCAGCGTCCGCAGCGGCGCGTGTCTTCGGCCAGGACGCCGCGCAAGGAACACGATCGGGTCCTCGGTGCCCCATTAGGCGTCTCGCCGTTTCACGACCACCGCGGCGGCGACCAGGGCGGCCGCCGCATAGGCGCACACCACGACAGCGCCCACCCAAGGCGACAGCAGGTGCAGGTCTTGCGGGGCGAACTTGGTGCGGCCGATGAGCGCCTGGCCGGCGTCGGACGGCAGGTAGGGGGTGACCGCCCGCTCCCACGACGACGGCAGCGCGCCTACGATCCCGGGGAGGATGAAGACCAGGCCGACCACCACGGCGGTGGCGCCGACGGTCGAACGGACCAGGGCGCCGAGCCCAAGCGCCAGCAGCCCGAGCACGGCCAGGTAGAGCCCGGCGCCAAGCACCGCGCGGACCACTCCAGGGTCGCCCAGGTGGGCCTGGAGTCCCTTGGGGGCCAGGACCGCCTGACCGACGAAGAACGCGGCAGCCGAGGAGCCGATCCCGACCACGGCGGTGCTGGTTGCCACCACGACCGCCTTGGCGCCAAGCACGGCCCGGCGCTGCGGGGCGGCGGCGAAGGTCGCCCGCACCGACCCGCTGGCGTACTCGCTGGTGATCGCCAGCACGCCCAGCACCCCGACGGCCAGCTGGGCCAGGAAGAAGCCGCTCAGGCTCCAGGCGGCGGGGTCGAAGCTGGCCCGGTCGGCCGGGCTGATCCCGCCGATGCCGTAGCGGGCACAAAACAGCGCACCGAGCACGACCATGCCCGCCGCGGTGAGGGCCAGGGCCCACCAGGTGGAGCGCACCGTGCGCAGCTTGGTCCACTCCGCGCGGATCAGATCGAGGCTGAGCGGTCGGGACGCTGGCGGGCGAGGCGGCGGCGCTGGCGCCGGTGCGGGGCCGGACGGCTGGGGGCTGACGGCGGTGGTCATGCTCAGGGCACCTTTCCTGCGCGGGTTGTCTGCCGTTGCTGGTGGTAGTCGACGGCGTCGCGGGTCAGGTCCATGAACACCTCCTCCAGGGAGGCCTCCTGGGCGACCAGCTCGTGCAGTGCGATGCCGTGGCGGGCGGCCAGCTCCCCCACTGTGGCAGTGTCGGCGCCGCGCACCGCAAGAGCACCGTCGGTGCTGGTCTGGACCGTTGTTCCCTCGGCGCGGAGCAGCCCGGCCAGCCGCTCGCCCTCTGGGGAGCGGACCCGGACCTGCCCGCCGGAGCCGCGCCGGACGAGTTCCTGGACGCTGGTGTCGGCGATCAGCCGGCCACGGCCGATCACGATCACGTGGTCGGCGGTCAGGGCCATCTCGCTCATCAGGTGGCTGGAAAAAAACACCGTGCGGCCCTGGGCGGCAAGGCCGCGCAGCAGGGTGCGGATCCACACCACCCCCTCGGGATCCAGCCCGTTGACCGGCTCGTCCAGCAGCAGCACACCAGGATCGCCCAGCAGCGCGGCGGCCACGCCCAGCCGCTGGGTCATCCCCAGCGAGAACGTCCCCGCCGGCCGGCCCGCCACGGCATCCAGCCCGACCAGTCCCAAGACCTCCTCCACCCGGCGGCGACCGATGGCGTTGGCCTGCGCCAACGCCAGCAGGTGAGCGTTGGCGCTGCGCCGGGGATGCACAGCAGCCGACTCCAGCGTCGCGCCGACCGCAAACAGCGGCCGCCGCAGCGCTCGGTAGGCAACCCCGCCAACGGTTGCCGTGCCGGCCGTGGGGGCCGTCCAGGCCGAGCACCAGGCGCATGGTGGTGGACTTGCCGGCGCCGTTGGGGCCAAGGAACCCGGTCACCCGGCCGGGCAGCACCTCGAAGCTCAGCCCGTCCACCGCCACGGTTGGCCCGTAGCGTTTGCTGAGCTGGTGCGCCTGGATCGTCATCCCGGTCGTGGCCGTCATCGCGCTCCCTGCTGCGAGGGGGTGTAGAACTGCGCCACGATCCGCTCGACCACCACCTCGTCAGGGTCCTGCTGGTGCTCCAGCCGCCAGTTTTGCAGCAGCGACAGCGGCAACTGCGATAGCAGCTCCACGTCGCTGCCCGCCGGCAGCTCTCCACGCTCGGCGGCGCGGGCCACAATCGTGCGCAGGCAGCCGGTGAGCATCCCGGCCAGGCCACGGTGCCAGGCCGTGCGCAGCTCGGGGTTGCTGGCGATCTCGCCGCTGACCGCCTGCAGCGCCCGCGACGCCGCATGCCGCGAGCGCAACAAGGCCCCAAGGAACGCTCGCATGTCGCCGGGCAGGCTGCCGGTGACGGGAATCTCGGGCACGGCGCGGGCCCGATGCTGCAGCGCGTCGGCGACCAGCGCGACCTTGTTGGGCCAGCGCAGATACAGGCTCGCCTTGCTGACCTTGGCCCGCGCCGCGACCTGATCCATGGTCAGCTGCGCATAGCCGACCTCGCCGAGCAGGTCCATGGTGGCGGCCCGGATCGCTGTGTCCACGCTGGGGTCCCGCGGGCGGCCCCGGCGGGCCCGCGCCGGCTTCCCACCCTGCCCGTGCTCGGCGTGGTCCGGCGCGGCTGCAGTGTCCTGCGGCACGTCCCGCCTCCATCACGCCCGCACGGCGACGGGCGATTATCCAGACGATCACGTTCACCAATGCAGGGGTCAGATTATCCAAACGACAGCGTTCAGTAAAGCACGGGAGCGCGGGCACCTGCGGCGACCACCAGTTCCCTGAGCAGGGCGGCATGACTACTGAGGCCAGCTTATTAGACCTAGCCTAGGCGACGACTCATGCATTACCCTCATGTTGGACGCTTAAGATGAACGGCTCGTGTAGAGGGAAGCCGCCGCATGGGTCGTCCGCTACCAAGAGAAAGCTGGGAAGCCGCAGTCGCCGCAGCCGTCTCTCGGTTCGGCGCGGAGGTCACGCCGCGCCTGTGGGGTCCTGGAGAGCCGGAGAACCAACTGCGTGGTCCGACGGAGTCGCTCGTTCGATCCGTCGCCGAGGCGCTTGGCTTGAAGGCGGAACTGCACGGTGAGGTTCGGCTTGTCGACCTAGGGGCCCGACCCGACTATCAGGTCAACGTCGGTCGTGCACCAGTCGGATTCATTGAGATCAAGCGGGCGGAGAAATCGGCCGACACGGAGTCCCTTCGTGGTGATGATGCGGTGCAGTGGGAAAAGCTCAAGCTACTCCCCAATATCCTGTACACGAGCGGAAATGAATGGGCTTTATACCGCAACGGGCGGCCGATCGGTAACATCGCCCGTTTCAATACCTCCCTGCGCCATGCCGGAAGCAAACTAGCCTCCAACGACGGCGAGTTCCTTCGCGTCTTGAAGGACTTCCTTTACTGGAAGCCACAACCACCGCGGACAATCAATCAGCTCATCGACGCAATCGCCAATCTCTGCCGGCTCCTGCGTACAGAAGTCCGCACCGCCATGGACCTTGAGGCACGCGGGCGCCGAACCTCGCTGTACGGATTCCTGGCTGACGACTGGCGGAACCTGTTGTTTCCAGGCGCCTCCGACGACACCTTCGCTGATCAATATGCACAAACCGTTACGTTCGCCCTACTCTTAGCACGAGTAGAGGGCATCGATTTCCAGGGACAAGACCTCGGCGCCATCGCCAAGAAGCTTGGCAAGAAGCACCTGCTGCTCGGCCGAGCGCTTGCCGTCCTGACCGATGACTCCCTCGGTGATCTCGGCGCAAGCCTGGAAACACTCGCTCACGTCATCGGCGCTGTCGATTGGGACCTGCTCAAAGGCGGCTCGCGCGAGACCTATCTGTGGCTCTACGAAGACTTTCTCGCCAGCTACGACCCCATTCTCCGTCAGTTGACCGGCTCCTACTACACACCGAATGAGGTCGTTCGGTACATGGTCCGAGCCACAGATCAGCTTCTGCGATTCAAACTCGGCGTGCGTGGAGGGTTTGCCGCCCCACACGTTGTCGCAATCGATCCGGCCATGGGGACAGGAACATTCCTTGTCGAGATCCTGCAGCAGATCGCTAAGACGATCACCGAAGATGAAAGCCCCGAGACGGTCGGGCCGCGCCTGCGCGAGATCGCTGGGGAGCGCCTGATCGGCTTCGAAAACCAGATCAGCCCATACGCCGTCGCTGAGTTGCGTCTCTACGACGTATTACACAGCAGGCAGTCGGATGCCCCAGCGCAGGGCCTCCGACTCTACATGGCTGACACCCTCGATAGTCCCTGGGGCCAGCAAACCCAGTTGGGCGTGACATACAGGGACATCGCGGCATCCCGGAAATCGGCGAACAAAGTAAAGGTCGATGAACCGATCATGGTTGCGACCGGCAACCCCCCGCACGACAAGGCTACCAAGGGTGCTGGCAAGTGGATCGAGACCGGAGAGGGAGATCCAAGTGGCAAGATCCCGCTGGACGCGTTCCGCGCTCCGGGCAATGGCCGGTACGAGTACGTCCTTACCAACCTGTGGGTCTACTTCTGGCGATGGGCGACTTGGAAGGTCTTCGATCACCACAAGGATGCTCCCACCGGCGTGGTCGCGTTGATCAGCCCCTCCACCTACCTCACCGGCCGTGGCTTTGCAGGCATGCGGACCTACCTTCGCAAGACGGCAGACGAGGGCTGGATCATCGACCTGTCCCCGGAAGACCACCGACCCGGGGTCACCACCCGAGCCTTTCGAGAGGTCCAGCAGCCCCTGTGCATCGGGATCTTCGCGCGACGCGGCCCACCACGGCGAGACACCCCAGCGACCGTCCGTTACCTGGCTATTTCTGGCCGGCGCGAGAACAAGTTCGAACGCCTCGGCGAGCTCGCGTTCGACGACCCGGCCTGGGCGACCTGCTCAACAGAATGGCAGGCGCCATTCCTTCCCGAGCAAGCTCCGGAATGGACCGGGACTCCTCTGCTGGAAGACTTGTTTCCCTGGTCGTCTCGCGGCGTGACCCCAGGGCGGACCTGGGTGTACGCCCCCGACAAGGAGACACTGACCAGGCGCTGGCGACAGTTCGTCGGGGCCGACCTGGAGGAACGACGAGAACAGTTCAAAGAAGCCCGCGACCGCAAGCTCAACACCGTGGTCGCACCACTTCCTGGGATCGCCCCGCACACCGGCACCCTGGCACAAGCGGCCTCTGCGCATCCGCTGGAGCCTGTGCCGGTGGGCCACCGTGCATTCGACCGCAAATGGCTAATTCCAGACAACCGGTTAATGGTGGTACCGCGACCAGATCTGTGGCGAGTCCGGGGTCCCAGCCAGATCTATATGACCGCCAGTGTGCATCCCGTCAAGAACGGCCCCGCGGTCACGTTCACCGCTCACATCCCCGACATGCACCACTACAACGGACGCAGCGGGCGGGCGATCCCGCTCTACCGGGATGCCCATGGCACAGCGCCCAATCTCGCTCCGAAGCTGTTGTCCTACCTCGCCTGGCGCCTCGATGCCAACCCGACCCCAGAGGACGTGCTCGCCTACGTGGCTGGTGTCGTCGCTCACTCTGCCTACACGCAGCGGTTCCTCGAGGAGCTTCACGTGCCGGGCGTGCGCGTACCCCTGACCGCTGATCCTGTTCTATGGGATGAGGCTGTTCGACTGGGACGCGAGGTGCTGTGGCTGCACACCTATGGTGAGCGGCTCTTCGACTCGGCTGCAGGTCGACCTGAAGGACCGCCGAGACTGCCACGGGAGCGCCGACCAAGAGTCATGGCGGAAATCCCGGACACCGAGGCCGGCATGCCCACGGCCATCGCATACGATCCGGACGCGCAGACGCTGGAGGTTGGCGCGGGCCGGATAGAGCGGGTGTCGCCAGAGGTCTGGGCATACGAGGTCTCCGGCTGGAAGGTTGTCAAGAGGTGGTTCGAGTACCGAAAGCGAAGCCCACGCGGCCGGCGATCCTCGAAGCTGGATTACGTGGTCCCGACCTACTGGCGTCCTGACTTCACGACCGAACTCCTCAATCTCTTGCAGGTCCTTGAGCGGTTGGTTGACCTCCAACCCGATCAAGCTGATCTCCTCGATCGTATTTGTGCTGGAACGCAGATCACTGGGGCAGATCTTGGGGCAGCCGCGATCTTTCCTCCGCCTGCGCGCGTCCGAAGGCCAGTTCGGCCCGAGGGTCCGACGCTGTTGGACGCATCCGACGACTGACCAGCACCGAGGCGAGCAATGCGACCGCAGCAGAGGCTCATGGTCCGCGATGCGCCAGTGAGGGCTGATCTCTCTCTCTCTCTCTCTCTCTCTCTCTCTCTCTCCAGTGAGTCTGCTGGCCATCGTCAATCATTGCCTTCAGCGTCGTGAACGGACTCGTACATCCCCTTGAGCAGAAAGCAAGTGTGTGACAGCCCAGTCCCTTGCGGCCAAACGGTGTCAGGCCACTTCTCTCTAATCTTGGCTTCATACACTCGGCCCACCTGAAGGCCCGCTACGTACGCGGCCCCTCTGGCGTTGACGCAGATTCGGACTCGCCGCACCCTACGCCTTCTCAGTCTTCGAGTTCGTCTCTCCACAAGGTCAGCAAGAGCGGTTGCGGGCTTGGCCAGCCGGTCATGGACCAGCAAGCGGATGGGATTGTCCATCGACTGATCTGGCCCGCCAGAAGTCGACGGAGATGACATCTGCTCAGACATACGAGCCCTCCAGCTTCTGAAGTCGAACGCTTGTTCGATCATCCCGCATAGTGGGTCGGAATACTAGTTATCGATGAGAGCGACCCTGAACTCAGGGGTGGTAGGAGTCAGGACGCCGAGCGCGGGCGATCACAGCCCTACCGCGGGACTGCCACTCTGAGTGCGGGCTGCGCCGCCTTCCGACCTGAGGCGAGCTTCACGCCCGCGCTTGCTAGCCCCGAGCTACAGCTCCAACCCCAAGTCGCGATCAAGCTCGCGGTCGGCAGTCGACCGTGGCCGCGCGGAGGTCTCCAGTGTGGTCAGCTCGTGGGCCAGCGCACGTAGACGCGAAGCCTCTTCCACCGTGCGTGGCGGCAGGTACGCACGGTCGCCCTCGAGGTCCGGACGGTCGTCGGGCCGTGGAGTGCGCCGCCGGTCCCATTCGCGATGTTGCACTCCTCCGACCCGGCGCACCGTGTCCCCCAGCGTGGCATGCTCATCGTCGTGCTCCATGTCCGGGAGCCGCTCGGACGCCGCGAGCTTGCGCGCGTCGCGTGTCCAGCGTCGCGCCAGCGCTGCGAGCGGATCGTGCAGTGCGTATTCGCCGGTGCACTGGCTGTCGTGGTCAACGAACACATGCAGCTCCTCAATGCAGCGGGTCGCCATCGAGTAGGCCGACTGCCGTGAGGTCTGCCAGCTCCCCGGCAACACCAGCACTACCTGCGCCTGGCCGCCCTGCAATCGGAGCGCGTGCCCCGCATAGCCAAGCCGCAGCGGCTGCGCCCACTCCCGACGCGTCAGCTCCACTGGGACCTGGCGGCCATCGTCGCAACTGACCGTGACCCGCCGGAGGCCAAGGTCCACGTGGGCGACGGTCCCGGCGGTGCCGTTGGCGACCCGCTCGCCCTCCTCGGCTCGGTAGGCGCGGATGAAGCGCACCCGGTCGCCGACGTAGACCTGCTCACGGCGGCCATCGGCCTGGTCGACCAGCTCCAGGCTCGGCCACGACAACTCCCCGGCCCGCAGGCGCCGGGCCTGGCACAGGCTGTTGAGGGTGTCGATGGTGTGGTTGGAGGTGTCGGTAACGATCTTCACCCCGTCCAGGCCCCGCTGATGGCGGTGGCAGTCCCAGGCGTAGACGACCTCCTTGATCGCCGTCGAGGGGTTGGTGCACAGGTGGACCCGGCCGCGCTCCCAGAGGTTGGCGAGCGCCTGGTCGGCGTGACCGTGGCGGATGAGCCGGCAGACCTCCCGGTCGGCTGGGTCGCGCTGGCGGACGACGGTGGTCAGCTCGGCGTGCCCGCCGATGGCTTCGTCGACCGCCGTGTGCCAGCCGGCCGCGCCGACCGCCTGCGCCTGCTCGGGGTCACCCAGGGTGCGGATGATGGCCGGCCCTACTGCTTGGAGGAGCCGGTGCATGCGGTGGGTGTCAACCATGTATGCCTCCTCCACGACCACCACCATCCGCGCGTCCGGCCGCAGCCTGCCCTGCTGGACGGCCAGGCAGAACGCCTCGACCGTGTAGCCCCGCTCCAGGTCGAGTTCGCGGGCGGTGCGCCGGGCGGTGTCGGCCGCCGTGCTCACCACGACGGCCGGCTGGCAGTTGCGGTCGTAGGCGCCGACCACGGTGCGCACAGCGGTGGTCTTGCCGGTGCCGGCCCAGCCCTCAAGCGACGCCCACCCGACCGGCGCGCACAGGCGCTCGACCACCGCTCGCTGTTCGGCGGACAGCTGGTAGCCGGCCTGGCGGGCGACCTCGGCCGAAGCCTGCTGGATCATCGCGCCGGTGGGTGCGGGGACCGTGGTGGCGACCTTCGCCCTGGCCGCCTGGACGATCGCGTGCTCCTGGGCCAGCAAGGCTGCGGTGGTCAGCCGTGGCTGGCCGTCGACCACCATCGGCACCAGGTCCGGCCCCTGGAGGAACCGCTCCAGGAACCCGGCCGCCTCCTCAGCGGTGAGCAGCCCCGTGGCCGACTCGAACGCCATCTTGGTCACCGTGGTCTCGTCGAAGGTCGCGTCCTCGCGGGTGAGCCCGTCCGCGCCAAGCAGCCGCGCCCGCACCGTGGCCTCGCGGTCGCCAAGCGGCGCAGCGGCGTGCACCAGCGTGCGCTCCGGCGTCGGCGGTGCCAGGCCGCGGCGGTCGAGGACCTGGCGATAGGCGGGCCAGTGTGGCACCCGGCAGGCGAGCGTCTTGGCGAGTCGGTCCTGGGCGGCCAAGCGACGGCGTTCCAGCTTGGTCGGCGGACGACCCTTCTCGGCCTGGAACTTGGCGGCGAGGCGGTCGATGTGGCGGTGGCGGCTGGAGAACAGCTCGGTCAGCCGCCTGTCCACTCCGGCCAGCTCCCACACTCTGCTCCTGCGGGTCTGATGCCAGTCCAGGCGGTAGCCGAGCCGTTGGAGCTGCGCGGCCAGCTCACAGGAGTAGATCGCCTCGGCGGTGGCGCCGAACTGGAAGACCGGCCGGGAGTCCACCGCCAAGAACCGGCCCTGGCCTGGCCTCGGCTCGCACCAGGCCAGGTTGAACACAAACACGTGCGAATGCAGGTGCGGATCAGGCGGGCGGCTAGCTTCGCTGGCGACCTCGGGGCTGGGCCGGCTGGTGTGGTGGGTGAAGCTCGCCATGGCAAGCTCACCGGGCATATGCACCTGCTCGCCATCGATGGTCGGCCGGCAGGCGGCCACCCGCCGCTCCAGCTCTCTGACCGTCACCCGCACCGCGGTCAGGTGCGCGGCCTCAAGGTCTGTGCGGTCTGCAGCGGAGGCGAACGGCAGCACCGCGGAGACCGACTTCGGCGGGGAGAGATTGCAGTCGATGCCGGGCACGTGCGCCCCGCCCCGCGTGACCAGCTCGCCGGTGGCCCGGTCGCGGCGGAGCGCGTGGGAGGTCTTGATAAGCCGCTCACCCGTCAGCGGATGGCAGCCCGCCGCCAGCCGCTCGAACGCCCGCCGGTCCAACCACTCCAACCCCAGCCGAGCGAACAGCCGGCCGTGCAGCTCCACCCGTGCCTCGGTGGGGATGCCATCGCGCCCGAGGTAGTAGTCCGCGGACTCCCGGCCGCCTTGCAGGTAGCCCCACAGCCGGCCCGGCCCGCCCAGGGCGACGGGATCGAACTTGCGTGGCGTGAACATCCCCGAACCCCGGCTATGGCAGGCCCAGCCCGTCGTCACGGTCCAGGCCGTGGTGGGGCAGCTCGACGACGTTGCCGGCCTGCTCCAGCGCGGCCAGCTCCTCCAGGCCGAAGATGGCCAGCGCGCGACCCATCAGCACCTCCGGCATCGCCGGCCCCGGAACGGTGCGGCGGTCCTGCTGCTAGGCCCGCTCGGCGGCAGCGAGACCCTGGCGGTAGTTCCGCAGCGCTCGGCGCAGCAGCACCTCGGCCAGCGCCTGCTCCTCGGCGGTGCGGGCGCGCTCGGGAAACTCGGTGCGCTCCAGCGTCTCGCGCCACGCCTCCTCCACGCGCAGGTTGACAAGGTGCGGGACCTGGCCGCCGTCGCGCACGTGGCGGACCAGGCTCACCGCCCAGGCTGTCAGGGTCAGCGACCGCTGGTAGCGGACCAGCTCGGCACGGATCAGCTCGCCGATGCCCGCACCGGTCGGGACCTCGTGAGCGGCCTGCCGCATCCGGTGCTCGGTGGGGCCGTCGTCCCAGGCGATCTCCCAGCCCCACCGATGACCACCCCGGAACCAGCCGTCGGTCCAGCGCACCTCGACCGCTCCCGGCAGGAGGTCCCAGTAGGTCCACAGGGCCTTGGCGAGCGCGAGGGCTTCCCGGCTGCGCCTGGACATCAGCATCACCACCGCTCAGCCCCGGCACTCGGCCACGGCCGAGGCTTCGCCCAAGCAAACCTCATGGCACTCACCGCGAAGCTGACAGGCCAGCCCACCCGCAGCAGCGACAGCACGCGCGGACGAGCAAGAACCAGCAGGACCACCAGCAACACAGGAGGAGGAGAGCAACGAACCAGACCACCAGCACGACCGCACCAATAGGCATCAGCAACCCGAGCAAAGGCGAAGACCCGATCGACAGACGCGGTACGCTGTCCGGCTTCGCCGGGGCAGCTCACAAGCGGAACGGCCTCGCCTTCGGCGCCGCGGCCGGGACCCTGCACCCGTCCGCGGATCGGCCGTTGTCGCGGCCAGGCGGCTGATCCCACGCCGCTCGCCGTCCGCGTCAAGGGCGCTGCGCGGTCCCTCCGGACCAGCCTTCGGCTGCCCTTGACCCAGCCGCCGGCGCCGCGGGCCGTGCCCACACGCCGCCCATGGTGGGCGACGGCAGGCCGCCCGGCCGCGACCCCACCGTGATTCCTCCGGAATATTCGGCACGAATCAGCACGTGCTAGCGCCCCTTCGGATGCCCAGCCGGCAGGCCACGGTGGTAATGGCTGGGACCCACTCGACGTATCGGTTGTCTGCGCCTTTCAGACCGCTTTCGCAGGAGCTGACAGCAGGCTCACATGTGGCTCACAGATGCTGGTCAGCGAGCCAATGAGGAGCGAGCGCGAGCGGACTGGGGCGGCTGTCAGGATCGTCGCCTCACAGGCGCCGCCCCCTGGTTGCGGCTGCGATCGCCGAAGGATCTCGACGGCTGGGGGAGTGCGGGATTCACCTGATCTGTGAGCCTCCTGTTGAGCCTCACCTGCGCCAAATGACAGGCGATGAGCCGAGGAGCAAGAGCAGGGAGCGCGGGTGGGAGCAATGGCGGGGAGCTGGAGCTGCGCGGGCTCGATCCACCGCACGACCGCGGATGCTTGGCTGACCTGGTCGACGGCGAGCAGACCAGGGAGCAGCGGCCCGTCGGCCCGAGAGGCGGTGAGTGCCGTTGCCTGAGCATGTGGAGACCGCGGGATGTGACTCGGCTTCACGTGTGGGTCGCGCATGCTCCCGACGCGGGATGCCCGCCCATGGAGGCGGCACCTTCGATCTGAGCGCCTGGGTGCAGGAGTCGACGAGGGCGAGTGGCGTGCCAGAGAAGATCAACGATCGGGATGCCCTACTCGCCGCTGCTCGGCTGGTGTTGGCGGTTACAGCTTCCAGGCGATCCTGACCTTGGACGGGTCGAACCGGAAGCGCTTACCGGTTGGCTCGTGCATCCAAGCGGTGTTGCCGGGTAGCCCTGGCAGCAGAGTGATCTTCTCCACCACGAGGCTGATGAGTTCACGGCGCCAGTAGATATCGGCCGTTTCCCACGCTTCCCCGACGGTCTGCCCGACCGGGATGGCGGCCAAGGTGCGGCCGCTCTGCAGGCGCTGGAGCTTCGCCCGCGTGTCGTCCTGAGCCTCCTCGATCAGGCTCTTGAAGGACATCATGTCCTCATAGGTCATCTGCCCGCCGGAGAACGCGCGCTTGACCTGATTCCACCGCTCCTTCTGGCCCATGTACTCGTTCAAGAGGTCCTGGAGCTCCGCGCCATCGTTCGCGCCGGAGAAGACGGAGGCGAAGTCGGCGCTGTCCAGCCGGTAGAGGACGGCGTCACTCACCAGCAGGTCTACTGGCTCAGCTAATCTGTACACCTTGCCGCAGCCGGTCTTCACGCCGCGCTTGTCCTTGTCGAAGCAGCGGTAGCGACGCTGAGAGCCGCTGTCTCGAACGATGAGTGATCCCATCATCTTGGCGCCGCAGTTGCCGCACTCCACGAGGCCGGTCAGCAGATACCCCCGGACCTGCGGTGTCCCGGGCCGGTGAGCCTCCCGCTTGCCCTGCAGGATGAGCTGGATTTCCTCGAGTTCCTGGGGCGTGAGGACGGCAGTCCACTTGGCCGGGTACTCGACACCGTTGTTGGTCCGGATGCCGATCAGGCGCTTGCCCCCGAACATGTACTTGATCGCGGTCGGGTTCCAGAGTCCGCCGCTCGCACTCGGGATCTCGCGTTCGTTGAGATCCCTGACGATCGGCCGGATATCCTCGCCGTTGAGGATCCGCTGCTTGATCTCGTGAATGATCCGCACTTCAGGCTCGACCAGTGCAATGCCGACCCGACCCTTGTTGACGAGCGTGCCCTGCTCGTCTCTGACCGCACCCTCGAAGCCGTAGGGGCGGCGGCCGCCGTTGAACCCGCCATCCTTGGCGATCGCCCGCTTCTTGCGCTTCATGCGATCGGAGATCCGGCGCGACTCCAGCGCGGCGGTGCTCACCGCCTGGATCGCGGCATGGACACCTTCACCAGTTGAGAGGTCGTAGCCGCCGCCGTCAGTGGTGACGATGCGCCGTAGCCGCGTGTACTCGGCCATGCGGATGAGGTCGAGCAGCTCCTCGACGCGCCGGTAGAGCCGCGACATCTCCGTGACGACGATGACCTCGACCTTGTTGGCGCGTACGGCTTCCAGGAGAGCGTTGTAGCTGGGCCGCGGCTTCTTGGAGTAGGCCGAGGCTGAGATGTCGTTGTCCTGGAAGCCTCCGACGAGCTTCCAGTCCTGATCGACGATGTACTCGTCGCATTCGTCATTCTGGATCGGGATGTTCTCGCTGAGGCCGCCGCCCCGGACTTTCGAGATGCGCGCGTATCTCGCCGCGTCCATGCACTCCTCCGCATGACCTGGACAAACTACCGCCGACTCTACCATGGTGAGTGTGCAGCAGGAAGCCGTGTTCAATAATGTGCCGCACCCCAAGGCGGTGCAGCTCGAGATCTACCGGCAGATGGAGGCCAACGGGCTGCGCATGAGCGGCGGCGGGCAGCGGCCGAGCGCCTTGGGAGACCTGGAGCGGCTCGCCAATCTGCGTGACCGGGGTGCCATCTCGGAGGAGGAGTTCCAGCGCAAGAAGCGCGACCTCCTGGACCGCCTCTGACCCAGCCCATCAACCGCAAGCCTGAGGGAGTCCTCCTATCGGGCGCCGCTCACGGTGTCTCTGCTTCTTCGTCGGCGAACAGTGGCGCCGTGCTGATCCGAAGCCAGGCCGACCGCTGGTAGTGCATCAGCCCGACCAGTGCGGCGGCGGCGACCACTGCACCCGCCACCAGTGCCGCGACCAACAAGTGGTCGAAGACGACGGCGGCGAGCAGCCCAGCGGCCGAGCCGGCCAGCACGGCTGTGACCACGCCAACCATCCCCGCGACCGTCAGGAACCCCTGCCAGCGCCCGCCCCGAAGCCCCTGCATGCCGAGCCGCTTCTCCGGCGGCACGCTGAGCAGGTGGTCGACCAGCTCGGGCGCGTGCTGGAAGTAGTAGCCGCGCAGCCGGGCGATGCGGTGCGCGTAGCCGAAGTCCTCGATCCCCGACTGCAACGCCCGGTCGAAGGTCACCAGGCCCACGAACGCCAGCGTGGGCAGCAGGATGAGCCCGAAGGCGTAGAACGCCGCGCCGACGCCCCCGGCGGTGGCGATCAGTCCGAGGGCGACCAGGCCGCCGCTGACCGCGCCGAGGAACATGCTCGCCCGGCCGGTGGCCTCGGCGATCGTGGAGGAGCGGGCGCCCTGGAGGGTGAAGTGCTCGGTGGTCACGAAGCTGACCGCCGCCGGGCGCGGGTCGGTGTCGGCCTGACCGGCCTCGTTGCTCGGGTCGCGGTTTGTCATGGTGGGTGCCCCGATTCCGCGGATGGGCTGCCTGGGCTACCGGCCGATGATCTCTCCGTCGCGGAGCGCAGGCCAGGATCCGCCGCACGGTGGGAGGGGATGCGGCGGGCCGGTGTCCCAGTTGAGGAGCGCTCGGTGGGGACACCGGCCGGTGCACCAGCGGGCAGGCTCAGCTTGAGCTGCGCGCCGCGGCGACGATGAGGCGGGTCACGGCGTCGGGGTGGGAGATCATCGACACGCGGGAGGCGTTGAGCTTGACGATGCGCGCGTGGGCGCGCTGGGCCATGAACAGCTGCTCAGCCGGCGGGATGACGTGGTCGGCGGTGCCGACCACCGCCCAGGACGTGATGGTGAGCCAGGCGGGCGGTCCAGACGGCTGGGTGAGGGCGACGGTCGACAGTGGGCGCTGCGTGGCGGCCAAGACCGCCGCGGTGCTGGCGGGCAGGTCGTTGGCGAAGCAGGAGGGGACCAGGCTCGGCTTGAGGTAGGAGTCCACGGCGCCAGGCGGGGCGCCGGGGTAGGGCACCAGGTTGAAGGTCTGGGTGGGGTCGCCCGCGACGCAGGATCCGGGGCGCTCACCGACCAGCTGCAGCAGGGTCTCGCCCTGGTCGGGGATGAACGCGTCGACGTAGACCAGCGCGGTGACGTTGGGGTTGCCGGTGGCGGCGTTGGTGATCACCGCGCCGCCGTAGGAGTGGCCTACCACGACCATGGGGCCGGGGACGCTTGCCAGGAAGGCGGCCAGGTAGGCCGCGTCGTCGGGCAGCCCGCGCAGCGGGTTGGGCGGCGCGGCGACGGTGTAGCCGCCTGCTTGCAGGAGCGCCACCACGCCGTCCCAGCTGCCGTTGTGGGCCCAGGCGCCGTGGACCAGCACGATGGTCGGCTTGGCCCCCCCTTGTGGGGTGGCTGCGCCAGCCGGGCGTGTCGCGGCGGCGTTGGCGGCGGCCGGGCCGAACTGGCTCAGGAGCAGGCCTGTCAGGCTCGCCAGCAGCGCGGCGAGCACGATCCAGCGCAGCCTGTTCTGCCGGAGTGCTCGAATGGAGGTCATGGTCGTTCCTCCCGTGTCTCGGCTTGCGCTTGCGTCGAGGTGTCGAGGGGGAGTGCGTCAGTGGCTGTTGTCTGTGGCTTTGGTGCTCGGGCCTGGGGCGTCGGTCACCGCGTGCTCGGTCGCCCATCTGAGGGCGTAGTCGGCCACCTCCTCCCAGCCGGGCTGGCCGAGGGTGTAGTGGGAGCGGTCGGGGAACTCCTTGTAGTCGGTGACCGCCTTGGACTTGCGGTACAGCCGGTAGTTGGCCTCGGTGGCCGAGGCCGGGGCGACGTGGTCGTTGCCGCCGGCGATCAGCGGCAGCGGCGCGCGGTCGTCGTTGTGGAAGTTGACGGCGGTGGCCGCGTGGGGGGTTGAAGTTGGCCAGGCTGGCCTGGAACAGGACATGGTCGGGGCCGATGCTGGCCGCCGCCAGATGCCAGGCACGCCGGTCAGGCTGCCCGGTGAGCACCTCGGCCAGGGCCGCATGGGTCGCCTGCCGCTCCCACGGCTCCGCCAGCTGGTGGATCGCCGAGCGCACCAGCGGATGGTGAAACCGTAGCTGCACCCCGTCCACCTCGACCAGCCTCACGGCGACCGCCGGCGCCAGCGACGCCACCGTCACGTCCGCGCCGGCCACCAGCGCCGCAGCACGCAGGATCTCGGCCAGGACACCACCGTCATCGGCGGCGGCGACCAGCAGCAGCATGCGGGCGGGTCACGGTGCGTAGCTCCGCGACCCGTGCCGCGAAGGCGTGCTCCAGGCGGACGGTGAGCGGCAGCCAGGCCGGCAGCGGTGCCTGCTCGCCGAGCTGGTCGGATCCCAGCGCCGCCGGCAACTCCACCAGCGCCAGGGGATTCCCGGCAGCCTCCTCCAGCACGCGCTCGCGGACCGCCGCCGCCAGCGCAGGGCCATGCGCGTCCAGCAGCGCACCCGCCGCCCTGTCCTCCAGCCCCTCCAGGCGCAGCTCCGACAGCCCAGCCTGCGCCAGGGAGCTCTTGTAGCCCTCACGGATCGCCACCAGCAGCACGATCGGCTCGGACTCCAGCCGTCGCGCCAGGAACGCCAGCACGTCGCCGGTGGGCCGGTCCAGCCACTGGGCATCCTCGACTACCAGCAGCAATGGCGATCGCGCCGCGGTGTCGGCGAGCAGTTCCAGCGCCGCCAGCGCGATGAGGAACAGGTCTGGAGCGGCCGTGTCGGTCATGCCGAAGGCCGCCAGCAACGCGGTGCGCTGCGGGGCCGGCAGCTCCTGGCCGCCGGCCAGGATCGGTCGCAGCAGCTGGTGCAGACCGGCGAAGGGAAGCTGCGCCTCCGCCTGCACACCGGTGGCGCCCAAGACCAGCATTCCGCTATCGGTCGCGCGACGGCTGGCGGCCGCCAGCAGGGCGGACTTCCCGATGCCGGCTTCGCCTCGCACCACCAGCGCGCCGCCGCGGTCACCCACGCGGTCGACGAGGCTGTCGACAACAGCGACCTCGCGTTCGCGTCCAACAAGGGAGGCATTGCCATCTCGCCGCCATGATCGTCGCTCCCCACCCAGCCCGTCCAGGCCCGTCACCAAGCAGCAGCGCCAGTCACCTGACGGATGCCGAGCCTCGGCTGGCTCGCTAGGGTCGATTCGACCGCGCAGAGGAGATCCCACGACGACTAACCAACGCCTGGCACCGACACCACCACGAGGGGCAGCGATGGACACCATGATGGCGCTGCGGGCGCACGTCCGCGGCGGTCCGGAGCGGCTGGTCTACGAACGGGCACCGGTCCCGGCGCCGGCACCCGGCGAGGCTCTTGTCGCCGTGCCCGCGGCGGCGATCACCTTCGCCGAGCTCACCTGGGACCTGTCCTGGACGACCCGTGACGGGGTCGACCGGGCACCGATGATTCCCTCCCACGAGGTGTCCGGCACCGTCGCCGCGCTCGGCGAGGGGGTCGTCGGCCTCGCCGTCGGCGATGAGGTGTACGGCCTGATCGACTTCGACCGCAATGGCGGGGCCGCCGAGTACGCGACGGTGCCGGCGGCCAATCTGGCCGGCAAGCCGCGAAGCGTGTCGCACGTGCAGGCGGCCGCGCTGCCGCTGGCCGCGCTCATCGCCTGGCAGGCGCTGGTCGACCACGCCGTCCTGGCGCCCGGCGAGCAGGTGTTGGTGCATGGCGGGGCCGGCGGGGTGGGGGTGTACGCCGTCCAGCTCGCTGCGGGCCTGGGCGCCCATGTCGCCGCGACCGACGTCTCCTCGCAGGCGGCGTTCGTGCGCCGGTTGGGGGCCGAGCGGGTCATCGACGTCACCGCTGAAGCGTTCGACCAGGCCCTTTCGGGAGTGGACGTGGTGCTGGACACGGTCGGCGGCGCGACGCTGGAGCGCTCCTTTGGCGTGCTGCGCGCCGGCGGCCGGCTGGTCACCCTCGGCGGCCCGCCGAGGCAGGAGCTGGCTGACAAGTACGGCGTCCGGGCGATGTTCTTCGTCGTGCGGCCAGACCGTGCTGAGCTGGAGCATCTCGCGCACCTGGTCGACGACGGCCAGCTCCAGGCGGTGGTGAGCCAGACCTTCCCGCTGGCCGACGGGCGACGCGCCTACGAAAGCGGCCGGCAACCACGACGACCGGGCAAGACGGTCCTGGTCGTCCGCTGACCCGTGTCCCGCCGACCCAGGGTGGCGCAGATGACTGAAGACTCGTCTCAGCTCGCATTACCGTCGCCGGTGCTCCTCCGAAGGGAAGTAGTCCAGGCCTCGACCGTCGACTCGACGTATGGGGGTGAGTGGCGATGAGCGTTTGCTAGCAGCGAGACCGGCAGTCGACGCAAGGCAGGGAGGAAGCATGGACTTCTCCGCACAGCTCGATGAGCTCCAGCAGCGCGCCGCAGCGGCCAAGGCGGCGGCGCAGGCTGCCGCCACCGAGTCCCGCGAGCAGCTCAGGCAGCGGATCGACCAGGCCCAGGTCGACGTCAACCTGGCCGTCAAGGACGCCAAGCAGCAGGCCGGGGAGGCCGCCGCCAGCGCACGGAGCAGGTGGGCGCAGATGAAGGCCGACGCCGCCGCCAAGATGGACGACGTCAAGGCGAAGATCGACAAGCGGGCCGACCAGCTGGACGCCAGGGCCGCCGCAGACGACGCCGACTGGGTGGAAGCCAACGCCGCCGACGCCATCGACTACGCCGAGTGGACGGTCGACAACGCGCGGCTGGCCGTGCTCGACGCAATCGACGCCCGCATTTACGCCAACGAACTCGCCCAGACAGCGGGCTCATAGCCTTCGCCCCCGACCTTCCGGCCAGCGGCCCGGCGGTCAGGCTGACCGGTCCAGTATTCACGCGCCGTCGACATCCTGATCGGGACGACAGGCGGTTGCCCGGAGCAGGTCGCCGACGCCATGGTCGAGGGCCTTGCCACCAAACGCTTCATCATCCTGCCCCACCCAGAGGTCGCGACCTACCTGGGGCGCAAGGCCGAGGACCCCGACCGCTGGTCGCGGTCGCAGCGCAAGAAATTGTAGCTCATGAACCATTCTATACTTTCACGGTATTAGTAATAAAAGCGTTGTTTCTGAAAGGTCCTACACCATCAGTCAGTAAGAGCGGTGGTGAGTCCTGGACGACGCCGACTCGGGCCGTACACCCCAGAAGATCCGTCGCCGTTCGACCCGCCTGGCCCCAGGTCGTGGCAGCCAGCTAAGTAGCGAACCGGTCGTAGCCAGCACCCGCAGCCCGGCCGGGTCGGCAACGTCGATGATGCGGGTCTTGACCAGCCAGCGACCCCGGTAGGTGTCCTCCACCTCGAGCTCACCACGCAGCACCGCCGCGACCATATCGACCACCCGCCCCGCCCACGGGCGCCCGTCCAGGCTGTCGTCGTCGGCGTACACGTGCTCGTGTGCAGTCAGCCACGACATGATCACCTCACCGGTGCCCACGGCAAGCTCGATCATCGCGTCAGCATCGTCGGCGTGGACGAGCTGGACGGCGATCGTGTGGTCCAGCGTCCAGCCGTGACCGGTGGCCTGGATGCTGCTGGCGTTGGGGTCCAGGTGGGCTGGCCGGTAGTCGTCCAGCATCGTACCCAGCTCGTCGACGACGGCCTGCTGCGCCTGGGTGGGGTCCCCCAGGTCGATGGTGGCAAACCAGTCCGCCAGGACCATGGTCCTCCAACAACAGGTGCATAAGCTCACGGTGACCGCCGCCGCACCTTACCGCTTGCCGGTCAAGGCGGTGCAGGCACACGAGGCAGCATGCCAGCGTAGGCAAGGCCTGGTGCAGGTCGACCTGCTGCCGCCAGCGCAGCCGCAACCGGGGCGCCGCGCAGCCGGGCGATCGATCGCTCCACGACGTACCACTGGTGGCCAAGCCCCGAGCGATGCGCTGTGTCTTGCGCCGGTGATGATCGGGCGGATGCCAGCGTCCGCCTCGCCGCCGCTGCGGGTCAGCGTCAGACCCCGCCGGAGGCGACGCCACCAGCGGCGCGCGTGGTCGTGTTCCCGCCGCGCTTGGCGTTCTTGGTCCTCACGCAGATCGGCAAGCGCAGCGGCGAAGTCAATGCCGGGTGGAGGTCGCCTTCCAGGGCGGTCACCACCGCGATGTCTCTTACGATCATCGTGAACGCCTTGACGGGATCAGCAAGGTTTGCTTCCACGACGGCGCCGTCCAGTCTGACATCGATCGGCTCACCAGCCTGGACGTACGCCTCGGACAGCCTGACGAGGCCAAGGATCGCCTTCCAGGCGACCGTCCCTCCAGGTCACCTGGACCGGTTTGCCGTTGTGGATGCCGTGCACCGTGAAGGTCATGCCAGATTCTGCACGCTAGAGCACGCTGGAGGCATGCCCGCCAGATGGGCTTGGCTTTGTGAAACTGCCTGGTACCAGGGTGTTGCACGAATCCCGGTGAATGGAGCCACGTGTGCTGGTTGCCTTAGTGGAACGGGGTTGGATCAACGCCACCGGCCCGGCATACCGCCGGGCCGGTGAGCGTGCCGCAGTGGTCAGTGGGCCATGCGAGACCGCCCCTGCCGGCTGGGGCCGGCCGGGTGCCGCCGCCGGTACAGCAGCCACACGCCCAGCGCGGCCAGCGCGCCGGTGCCCAGCGCCGCGAGCCCAGGGATGATCCAGCGGCCCACCAGTTGGGCTGCCGCCGTGGTGGCTGGCTGGGCGGGTGGCCCGGTGACCGCGGGCGCGGTCACATGCGGCTGGGTCACGGGCGGGCCTGTGGCGCCAGGCGCCACGGGAGCGGGCGTGATGACCGTGGGCGCGGCCCGGACCACCAGCGTCGCCGAGGCGCCGAGGTTGCCCCCGCCGCATCGTCCGCTGATCGTGTAGGTCCCGGCCGTCCTGGAGCTGGGGATCCTGGTGGTTGCCGTGAAGGTCCCGTCCGGCTTGACGGCCGCGAACACCGCGGGCAGCCCAGCGAAGTCGTTGGTGGGGACGAACGCCTTGGAGATCAGGGTGACGCCAGTTGCGCATTCCGTGCCCGCAGCGTCCGGGCCGACCGACCCGGACACCACGACGGTGCCCCCCGCGGCGACCGACTCTGGGCTGACCTGGATGGTGGGCGGTGTCGTGGGCGCGGCCCTTGCAGGCGCGGCAAGCGTGAGGATCCCTACGGTGGCGGCGAACAAAGGGACGGCGATGATGCGGACTGTTCGCATGGTGGCTCCCCCCGGGGTAACGCACGGTTCTTTGTGGGTCTCAGGGCTTGAGCGTGATCCGGGCCGGTCACGGCATGACGACGACCAAGCGTCGCGGCAGGCGCGAACCGGACTCGAGTCGGCCTCGATCGTCAATCAGAACGAGCACACCGGCTGAGGACCGAGGCGTTCCGCAACGGGCTGTTAATAGGACTCTGTCAGGTCTGCGGCTGACGGATAGGGTGCGAGGGACCCGTCCTCCCGGTCCATGCACGAGGGAGAAGGCTGTGGGTGGCCTCACACCAGCCGAGCTGGCCTCGATCCGTGGACGCCTGGAAGCCTTCGCCGACGATGTCTTCGCGTCGCTTCAACGTTCCGATCAGCGCGCCCGCGGCGAGTGCTACCTGCGTGGATTGATGCTGGACGGCCGGCGCAAGTCGATCGAGCCGATGCCCAACGCCTGGGCGAGGTGCACTACCAGGCGCTGCACCACTTCGTCGCGACCAGCCCATGGGACTGGCGCCCGGTCCGCCGGCGGCTGGCGCAGTTGCTGGTCGGTGCGCTGGGACCGACCGCCTGGGTAGTGGACGACACCGGCTTTCGGACTGGAGGCCCGCCAGGTCCCCTACGTGGTGGAGGTCCGGGCCGACACCAGCGCCTACCCCGAGCAGGTGCGCCCCACCGTCCCACCCCACAAGGGGCACGGCCGCCGTCCCCGGCCGCGCTACCGCGACAAGCCGTCCTCGCTCACCGAGCTGGCCATGGCGGCCGGGCAGCAGGCCTGCGTGGAGCTGATTTGGCGGCGTGGGAGCAAGGGGCTGCAACGCGGCCGGTTCCTGCGCCTGCGGGTGCGACCGGCCGGGGTCACCCCACGCCGGCTGGCACGGCAGGACGGCGGCGAGCTTCAGGTGCGCTGGCTGCTGGTCGAATGGCCAGTCGGCAAGCCCGAGCCGACCAAGTACTGGCTGTCTGACCTGCCCGAGGCCACCCCGCTGGTGGAGCTGGTCGGTCTGGCCAGGTCGCGCTGGCGAGTGGAGCAGGATTACCGCGAGCTCAAAGGCGCCCTTGGTCTGGACCATTTCGAGGGGCGCGGCTGAGTGGGCTGGCACCACCACGTGACCCTGGTCTCGGTCGCGCACGGCTTTCTTACCCTGGAGCGGCTGCGCCGCCCAAAACCGGCGCCGTCGGCCTGACCTTGTGGCAGCTGCTCGAGCAGCTGCAGGTCCTGCTTGCCTGTTGGGCCGGCACCTATCCGGTGTGCCAGCGTCCCGCGCCACAGTGGCTACGCCGAACGGGACGACCACGCGCCCCGACCTGAAAGAGGACTATTAGGTTAATATGAGGGTATGAGCCGGTTGGCGAACCGCTCGTGGCGGTCCCACTGCCAACGCGATCTGCCAGTTCGCAGGGCTTGCGCGGCGAAGCCGGTGAGCGGTAGGGTTCGCACGTTATTAGGTAACCCTAAATCGACCGTTCCCCCTGCAAGGAGCCTGTCCGGTGTCCACCACGCAGACGATCCTCCTCGGCGCGATCGCCGGGTTCACCATCTACCTTGGCCTGCCGCTGGGCCGCGTCCGGGTCGCGAGCCTGCGGACCAAAGCGTTCCTCAACGCCACCTCTGCCGGCATCCTGGTGTTCTTGCTGTTCGAGATCCTCGCCCACGCCACCGAGCCGGTCGAGCATGCGCTCGAGGAGGCCGCTGAGGGCGAGGCCGCCTGGGGCCAGTTCGCCGCGCTCGGCCTGGTCTACGCCATCGGCTTCGGCGTCGGCCTGCTGTCGCTGCTGTACCTGGCGCGCCTGTGGAAGCGGCCGTCCCCGCCTGAACAGAGCAGCATCGGCCCAGGCGCGATGTCGGTGGCCGAGGCGGAGCTGTCCCAGCCGGCGGCCCAGTCGGCCGCGCTGCGCACCGGCATGGGCATCGCCGTCGGCATCGGGCTGCACAACTTCTCCGAGGGCCTCGCCATCGGCCAGGCCGCCCAGGCTGGGGGGATGGCGCTGGCCGCGCTGCTCATCATCGGGTTCGCGCTCCACAACACCACCGAGGGCTTCGGCATCGTCGGTCCGCTGGCCGCCGCAGGCGTGCGCGCCTCCTGGGGCTGGCTCGGCCTGGCCGGGCTGATCGGCGGGGGGCCAACCTTCCTTGGCACGGTCGTCGGGATCTCGTTCAGCTCCGCATACCTGTTCGTCGGCTGCCTGGCGCTGGCCGCCGGAGCGCTGCTGTACGTCATCGGTGAGATTCTGCCCATTGGCCGCCGCCTCTCTTGGGAGATCACCCTCTGGGGGCTGATGACCGGCTTCTTCCTCGGCCTGGCGACCGAGCTGGTCCTCGAGGTCGCCGGCGGCTGACCACCCACCCGGCCCGCCCTCTGACGGCCCGACCGAACCGAATAGCCGCCCGGCGGCTGGCCACAGGAACGAGCAGTCTGTTGAGCCAGCACTTGCCTCACCTCCAAGCGCTTGTCCCACCACGACGCTGGAGGAGACAGACGGGCATGCACGCCGACCTGACAGAGTCCTAATAACAGCGTGTTGCGAAAACGATCTGTTGCTTTGGGGTGGTCGAGCCGAGATGCTAGGTTGGTTGCGGTTTGGGCAGTGGTCGTGATCGGCTCTCGCGGAGGGCGACTGGACTGGCGAACATCGACATTCCTCGTGGGCGCAGGCGGTCCAGGCGTGGCGGCGGTTGGACCGCCGCACTCGCCGAGAGGTCACCAGGCGGGCCCAGCAAGGGCTCGGCCATCCCGACCCGCGGGTCGCCGCCATCGCCGTTGGGCGGGCACAAGCGGCGCTGCTCGCCCCGCTGTGGCGGTGGGTCGTTGCTGCTGCGGCGGTGCTTATCTGCTCGGCGGGCGGTTGGCTGACCACCCGCCTGCTGGTGGGCAGTGCCAGCGTGTGGGGTTGGGTCTTTTCCATCAATTTTCTGCGCGGTGACCGCGATCAGCCCTTCCTGCTCCCACCCGACCTGCGCGACTGGCTGCCCGAAGGCCACCTGGCCTGGTTCATCCTCAACGTGGTCGACCAGCTCGACCTCGCCCCCTTCTACCGGCAGCATCGCGCCGACGGGCACGGCCACCCACCTACGACCCCAAGACGCTCCTTGGCGTGCTCCTCTATGGCTACTGCCTGGGCGTGCGTTCCTCCCGGCAGCTCGAGCGGCGTTGCCACGAGGACATCGCCTTCCGGGTGCTGGCCGCCAACCAGCTCCCCGACCACGTGACCATCGCGCGGTTCCGCGTCCGTCACGAGCAGGCGCTCGCCGGCTTCCTGGTGGAGTCGTTGCGACTGTGCGCCGCCGCCGGCATGGTGCAGGTCGGCACCGTGGCCCTGGACGGCACCAAGCTCGCGGCCAACGCCGCCGACAAGGCCAACCGCACTCACGACAAGCTCGAAGAAGAGGTCGCCGAGATCCTGCGCGGCGCGTCCTTTGAGCAGCTCAGCCTGTTAAGCATCAATGGCGATCAAGCGAGGCGATGTTCGCCCGCTCGACCTGGCGCGCCTGGATGCACAGCGCCGCCAGCGATCCCAGCGTCAAGCTGATCGGCATCCAGAACCAGACCCACTGGTCATCCAGGCTGCCCATCAGCCGGAGGAGCGTCCAAGCCACCGGCCAGTTGACGAGCAACGACACCACCACGACCAGCACCCAGCGCCGGAGCGGCCGCCGCAGGATTGCTTGTGCGCGGCCGACGGCGATCGCGGCGACGCTCGGGTCGGGATGCCCCGTCCCCGTCGCGCATACCGAGCGACTTCTCTGCGGGTGCGCCGGTCCAGCCGCCGCCAGGCCTGGACCGCCTGCCGCCCGCGAGGGACCTCGATATTTGCCAGTCCGCTCACCCTCCGCGATTGCCACTGGCGCGGACGACCCGAAACCGCAAGGAACCTAGCACACCCACCTGGACCGCCCCAATGCGACAAACCGCTTCGCAACAGTCGCCATCTCGCTGAGGGTTCTGTGGTGCTCAGGAGCCTCGGGTGACGGTCTAGGGAGGGCGGGAGCAGCGGCCGGTAGCCGCGGCACTGGCAGAGGTCAGTCCCGGGCGATAGTAGCTCCGCCCCACTCCTCGGGTGCGACGTCGGCGAGCGTCTCGGAAAAGGTCCATTGATGGCCAGCTGGATCCTCGGCGGTGTATTGCCGCTCGCCGTACTCGAAGTCGGTCGGCTCCATAAGGATGCGTGCGCCGTGTTCGCGGGCGCGCTGACAGTGGCCGCGTGCGTCGTCCACGCGCACTATCACCGAGTGCGTGACCTCCCCGGCACGTGGAGGCCTGCGATCATGGCGCACGTCGCCGATGATGACTGCCCCGTCGCCAAAGCTGAGCTGCGCGCGGTGGTTCTCGCCGATCCGGACGCGCTCGGCAAACCCGAAGGCGGCACCTAGCCACTCCACCGCCTCGCGTACGTCTGGGTAGATGAGCACGGGGATGACGGTGGCTCGCGGAATAGAGTGGTTGGTCTTCAACATGGCGCCAATCTACTCCAGGGGGCGGGCGATTCCGCGACCGGCTCCGAAACGTCCGTCAGGGCACTCCAGGCTCGCGGCATATGGCTGTACGTGGCTGGGTCGTCGCTCCGCTCTCAGCGCACGGTCATTTCAAGCTCAAGACCCGTTAGGATGCCCAACTATGGGCCATTCAGGAGCTTGGTCGGTAGAGATATCGACAGGAAACGTTTCCTTGTGGCCCGATAGCGCCGTGACAGCGGACGGACACCGCATCCTGTGAGGTTGGCTGTCAGCCGTGCTGACAGCCTGTCAGTGATGCGGACGTGCTATGGACGCTGCTTGACTTGCTGTGACTTCTGGGCCCTGCGCCTGGTCGCCGGTCGCCATGGCGTCCAGCGGCGGCGATGGGTCGCGCGAAATCTGCTTGATGGGCAGGACTGACCCACTTCGATTCCTGAGGAATTACGGGTCGTCGGGTGTGACCTTCAGCGCTGCCTGACGTGGAATCTGGTGTTGGTGGCGCGCGGGACCGCTGGTGAGGCGGGATGCTCCGGGCGTCTACCCGTCGCTGGCTGGCGGGGGCGCCTCGGATGGCTGTGAGCCGAACCGGGCCAGGATCTCCTGCGCCTCCGGAGTCCCCAGCGACTGGCCGATTGCCTGGGCCTCCTGCCAGGCGGCCCGTGCCTGCTGGTGGCGACCTGCCGCTCGGAGGGCGTCCCCAAGGTGGCGCAGGGCCCGCATCTGGCCGGTACGGTGGCCCAGCTCTTGGAAGACGGTCAGGCTCTCCTGCAAGCAGGCAAGCGCCTTCGCGGGCTGTTCCAGCTGCCCGTAGACGACGCCGAGGTCGTCCAAACTGATGGCCTGACCGCGGCGGTCGCCCACCTCTCGTGAGAGGCTCAGGCTCTCATGATGGCAGGCGAGAGCTTTCGCGGGCTGTTCCAGCTGCCCGTAGACGACGCCGAGGATTCCCAGGCTGGTGGCGCGACCGCGGCGGTCGCCCCGCTGCTGCCACATGGTGAGGCTCTCCTCCAGGCTGGCGATCGCCTCCTGGTACCGCCCTAGCGCTCGGTAGACGTTGCCGAGGTTGAGCAGGTTGGTGGCTTGGCCCAACGTGTCGCCGAGCTGCCGCCAGACGGCGAGGCTGTCCTCCTGGAGGGTGATCGCCTCCTGGTAGCGCCTCAACGCGGCGTAGACGCTGCCGAGACTGCCGAGGCTGTAGGCCTGGCCCGACAGGTCGTTCAGTTCCTGGGACAAGGCGAGGCCCTCGTTGAGGCTGGTGATCGCCTCGGTGTGGCGTCCCAGCCGCCGGTAGGCAAAGCCGAGGTCGTTGTGGGCGTACGCCTGGCCGACCTGGTCGTAGGTTCGCCGGGCGAGTTCCAGGACGGTCTGGTTGGCCTGTACAGCATCGTGCCAGTAGCCGCGCCGGTCGAAGAATGCGGACAGGGCTCGGGTGAGCTGGAAGGCCAGCTCGGCCGGGACTGCGGGTGCCGCCGCTGCGGTCTGGGTGATGGCGGCCAGCAGGTTGGCGCGTTCGCGCTCCAGCCATGCGAGTGCCGCCGGTGTGTCCGCGAGCTGCTGGCTGCCCCGAGTCCACTGCGGGTTGGCGGTCGCCAGTCGGTGGTCGCCTGGCCGCAACAGCGTCAGAGTGTGCCAGGCGGTGGCGGTGTAGAACGCGAACGTCCGGGTGAGCGCGGCCAGCCGTTCAGGTTCGGGGTGGCGGCTGGTGGCGCGCTGGCGGGCGTACAGGCGCAGCAGGTCATGGAACTGATAGCGCCCTGGCTGGGCCGTCTCGAGCAGTTGCGCGTCGACCAGCCGCTCGAGCACGCTCTGGGTGCTGGGTTCGGGCTGGTCGAGCAGCCTGGCAGCGGCCGTCACACTCAGGTCTGGCCCGTCGGGCAAGCTGAGCAGCTCGAATGCGGCCGCGGCGGCGTGGTCGACCAGGTCGGGGCTTTCCTGAATGACATGGAGCGAGACCTCGAAGGTTAGGCGCACGGCGAGCTCACCAATGGCGAGTTCCTCCAAGCGGCAGGTGGCGTCGGCGAGCAGATCGGCCAGCAGCCGCACCGGCCAGTTGGGGCGGGCCGCCAGCCGGCTGCCGGCGATGCGGATGGCCAGTGGCAGCCGGCTGCACGACGCCACCACTGCAGCTGCGGCCCGTGGCTCGGCAGCGACGCGGTCAGGGCCGGCGACGCGGCCCAGCAACGCCAGTGCTTGCTGTTCGGGCAGAGATTGCAGGTGGAGCAGATGCGCGCCCTCGAGGGTAGCGAGCGCGCGGCGGCTGGTGACGAGCACGGCGCAGGTCGGGCTGCCGGGCAGCAGCGGGCGGATCTGTTGCGCGCTATCGGCATTGTCCAGCAGGATCAGGAGGCGGCGTCCGGCGGCCAATGACCGGAAGCGGGCGGCCGCCTCTCCGACCTGGGTGGGGATCTGGGTGGGGTCGTGGCCAAGCGCGCGCAGCATGCGGCCGAGCCCATCCAGCGGGTCGAGGGAGGTCAGGCCGGGGGTGGCGCCCTGCAGGTTCACGTACAGCTGGCCGTCGGGGAAGCGCCCGGCGAGCTGGTTGGCGGCCTGGATGGCCAGAGCCGACTTGCCGATGCCGGCCATCCCGTCGATCGCGCACGTCGGTGCCGGCTGGCCCGGTCCGGCCGTTGGGGTACCGGCGCTACCCGTCCCAGGAACATCAACGGTCAGCCATCTGCGCAGCGTGGCCAGCTCGTCGGCTCTGCCGGTGAAGTCGGCAGCCGCGCGGGGCAGCTCGCGGGGGGCCGGCGAGGCTGGCGTGCCCGCCCGCCGCGTGAGCTGGGCGAGTTGCTGCACGATCCGGTCCAGCATGCCGGCGGTGTGCTGGCCTTGCAGATGGGTGAGATCATGGTTGAGCTGCGCGGCCAGTGGCGCCAACGCTCCGCCGTCCGCTCCGCGCAGCAGGACCTCCCGGATGACGTTGCGGGTCAGCGTCTCGGTGATCTGCGCGACTGGGAGGTCCAGCACCTGCGCGGAGGATTGCCCGGTCCCCGTCAGCGTTGCGTCGCCCAAGACCGCCAGCTGCGCGGTGTTGCCCGCTTGGAGCGCTTGCAGCAGGGTCGCGTGCTCCGCAGAGCGAGCGGCCGGCACGGACACCTGAAACACTTCGTTCATGACACGAGCCATATGCTCGGCAGCCTCGCCGGACGCGCCGGGCCGTAACTCGCGAGCTGCCCGCATGATCGCGGCGTGGCCGGCAGCGCGCAGGGCACGCTCCTGCTCGCCACCGAGCAGCCCCACACCGAGCCGCTTGCGGGCGGCATCCGCGAACTGGCCGAGCAGCCAGGACCCAAGCGCCTCAAACAGCATCAGCTGAGTGTCCTACAGATGTGGACCGTCCGCTTCGGGCTCTTGGATGGGTCATCCACACCGGCGTCAGAGGTTCGGGACGCGGTCAACGCTCCGACTTCGCTTCAGGAAATGACTCTTCCGTGAAGGAAACCGCGCATGCCGCCGACTGGTCGCGCTTGACGAACAGCGGGTGGCGGGGCGCACCCATGGCCGTCACGCCGAGGCAGAACGGCCCGGGCGGGCCGTCGTTTGGAAGCGCAGACCGGAGCTTCGTGCGCACCTCGCCCACGCGCCAGGTGAGACGACGGCGGATCGTGCCCCAGGCGACGACCAGTGCCGCCCGCTCCAGCGCAGCGGCGATCGTCGGGTCGTTGGCCGGGCCAACGGGCGCCTCGGCGGCGAGGAGCGCAGCCGGGTGGGTGAGCGCGGAAGGCGAACAGGTTGACGACTTCGAGCATGCCGCAGCCCTCACGGCGAGCGAAGCCCGTGCACTTGCGGATGGTTGGGTCGTCGGTAGTGGCGTCGGCCGTGGACGGGTTGAGCCCGATGAACAGTATGGTCTGTTAGCCGTCGCCGACCCGGCGGCCGAGCAGGTAGCGGTAGGTGCGGCACGGCGACAGGTCAGCCCAGCTCATGGCCCGGCCGACCAGGTCGTTCAGCATGCCGCTTTGTCTGCTCACTCAGCATGCTGAACTTACTGGTAATTTGGGCTTGTGGAGCGGGCCCGCCACAGGTCGCGCAGGAGCGCGATCTCGGCCATGTGGTGGATGAACTCGCGGTTGGTCCACCAGACGATGGCGATGAACGGCAACTGAGGGTCCAGGCCGTAGGGATACTGCCCGAAGCCAGGCGTGTCGAGCTGCTCGGCGGTCATGGCTGCCACGCTGTCGCGCCAGCGGTCCATCAGCGCCCAGAACCGCTCCAGGGCCAGGGCGGCGGAGGGGGTGAAGTCGACCAGCAGCTCCACCGGCTGCCGCCGCTGACCGAAGGTCCACTCCCAGCGCCCCGCGAAGCAAGAGTGCAGATGCCCAAGCCGCCAAGCGATCGTGGTGACCGGCGCCGGGTCGGGCTCCGGCGAGGCGCGATCAAGCAGCCACTCGCCCGGGCCAAACGCCTTGGGCGTCGACGCCTGGTCCCGGCGGTGGATCGACCAGGCGCCGGGCGCCGGCTCCCACAGGTACTCCTCATCGCCGAGCCCTTCCAACCGGGCCTGTGAGAACTGGCGGGAGCTGTCGAGCTGGTCGAGCAGCAGGCCCAAGCGGTCGGTTTGCAGGTTCTCCATGTCGGTCCCTTCGCGGTCGCGCAGTACCTTCGTCGGCGGGTGCTGTCATGCGGGCCCTTGCTGGGCGCGGAGCTGGTCGGCCTCGGGGAGCTGCAGGGTCTCGTAGATGGTGCCAGCGGTTGCCCAGCTCCTGGCTGAGGGTGAGGCTTTCCTGCAGGCGGGCGGTCGCGTCCCCGTAGCGGCCGACCTGCCCATAGACGCGGCCGAGTTGGGCCGCGCTGGCGGCTTGCTCGTGGCGGTCGCCCGACTCGCGGCGGAGGGTGAGGGCTTCCTGCAGGCAGGCGATCGCCTCAGTGAACCGGCCAAGCTTTCCGTAGACCAACCCGAGGCGGTACAGGCTGCTGGCCTGGCCACCGCGGTCGCCGAGCTCCTGGTGGAGGATGAGGGCTTCCCCCAGGCTGGTCAGCGACTCCGGGTAGCGCCGCAACCCCTGGTAGGCATAGCCGAGGTCGTTGAGGGCTTGGGCTTGGGCTTGGGCTGCCCGGTCGCCGGTGTGGCGGGCAAGCGCAAGCGCGGTCTGGTTGGCCTGGACGCCGTCGTGCCAGTAGCTGTACGACTCGAACAGGGGCCCACAAGGCGCGGGTGAGCTGGCCAGCCAGCGCCGCGGGGATTGCGGGTGCGGCCTGGGCGGCTTGGGTGACGGCGGCGACAAGGTTGCCGCGCTCGGCCTCCAGCCATTCCATCGCGGCGGGTGGCGTCCTGGCGTCGGCGACCACCGGCGGAGTCTGTCGCTTCTCGATCACCATGACATCGTTCAACCATGGGCGCGTGGGGGCAGAACGGGCCAGGTGGTGCCGGGCGTGGTCGACCGGCCCCGCTCGGGCGGGCTTTCTGGCAGCTGTGGTCGGCGTCGACCGTGTCCAACCTCGCCGACGGTGTCGTCAAGGTCTCGCTGCCCCTGGTGGCGGTGACGCTGACCGACTCGCCCGCGCTGGTCGCCGGCATCGTGGTCGCGGTGACGCTGCCGTGGCTGCTGTTCGCGTTGCCGGCCGGTGCGCTGACCGACCGGGTGGACCGGCGCGCAGCGATGCTCGTGGCCAACGTGGCCCGTGCATCGGCCCTCGTCGTGCTGGTCGCGACGGTGCTGCTCGGGTACGGGTCGATCTGGGCGCTGTACGGCGTCGCACTGTTCGTGGCGATCGCTGAGACCGTCTACGACACCTGTGCGCAGTCGATCCTGCCGCAGGTCGTACCCCGCGAGCGGCTGTCGCGCGCCAACGGCCGCCTGCAAGCTGCCGAGCTGACTGCCAACGAGTTCGTCGGACCACCGTTGGGCGGCGTGCTGGTCGCGACCGGGATCGCGGTGGCCTTCGCGGCGCCGGCGGGACTGTGGGCCGCCGCGGTCGGCGTGCTGCTGCTCGTGCAGGGCCAGTTTCGGGTCGTGCGCGAGCATCGCACCACGATCCGCGCCGACGTCGCCGAGGGGCTGCGGTTCCTGTGGCGTCACCGGCTGCTGCGCACCCTCGCCGCCATGACGGGGCTGTTCAACCTCGCGACCAACGCCACCTTCGCCGTGTTCGTGCTCTACGCGGTCGGCCCGGACTCTGCCATGGGGCTGAGCGAGGCCGGCTACGGGCTGCTGTTCGCCACCATCGCCGCCGGGAGCCTGCTCGGCGCCCTCGTCGCCGACCGCGTCGAGCGGCGCCTGGGTCGTGCCCGCACCCTGGCCCTCGGCATCTTCGGCGGCGCATTCACCGTCACGGCACCCGCGCTGACGACCGACCCCCTGCTCATTGCCGCCGCCTTCCTCACCGGAGGAGCGACGCTCGCGCTGTGGAACGTCGTCGCCGTCTCCTTGCGGCAACGCATCACCCCCGACCGCATCTTGGGCCGCGTCAACAGCGGCTACCGGCTCGTCGCCTGGGGCACCCGACCCCTTGGCGCGGCTGCCGGAGGCCTGATCGGCG
>WNFU01001547.1_pt1 | contig 34393 bp, 26 predicted proteins | sample 5400121 | NCBI WGS metagenome assembly WNFU01 (sample SAMN13153360, study PRJNA577476) | soil metagenome | isolation source: 100 cm soil or saprolite under grassland replicate 1 | place: USA:California | collected 2016-06-15
ATCGTGAGCAGGGCGGATCGGGGCAGTTTAGAGAGCGCCGGCTGGTTGGATGCGCGAATGGTGCTCACGGAGGATCTCTCTTCGGTTGGAATTCGCCCGGCACCACCCAGGCGGGCAACTATCAGGATTGCCATCAGGCAGGTGAGGCGGCATCACCGGATCCTGGTGATTCCCGCGAGCGGAGGACCGCGAAATCGATCTTCCGTTCACGATTCTGCATGCGCTGGCCCCGGCAGCATTCGCAGCGGTCGGTTCCCGATTTGCACTGTTGCCGCAAGATGACCGTGGTTGATTTCGGGGTGATCCCGCCTTCAGCCGCCGGCGTCAGCTCAGGCCCATTTGGGCGCGCATGGTGTCGAACATGATGTAGCAGTCGAACCTCTCGATCTTCCCGTCGCGTAGGTACCAGAAATCGGCGCACGGCCCGTCGACCTTCGCTCCCGTCGGCTCGATGGTGCCGGAAGGGGTCTGCAGCGGCCCGACGAAGGTGCCTTGAATCGACAGTTCGACGGCCACCACATCGCCAAGCACGTTGACGCGGTGCAGCTCACGATGGATATCGGGGAAATACGTGGCGACGCTGACTACAAGGTCGCCGAGCTTATCGCCCCGATAGCTCTCCAGCCCGAGAGGTTCTACGCCAGCGTGCCCCAGGTTGATCACGCCGTCATCGGCGAAGAAGCCGACGAACCCAGGGACGTCCATGACGCTGCCCTCCGCCGTATGGTAAGCCTGCCGGACGATTGCTTCATTGTCGTACGTGATCTCGCTCTCCTCGTCCGGCTTGCTCTCATCAGACTGCGCGCGTGCGGTACCGAAGACTCCGAATTGCGTCGCAGCAACGCCGATTGTCGCAAGACGAAGGAATGCGCGCCGTCGAAGATCGCCTTCTTTGAGCATATGTCTTTCTCCCATTCATGTTGACGAGGTGGCGGGTTTGCCAGCGCTCCCGGCGGGCTACTGCCAGCGTCGCCGCCAGGGCAGGTGAGAAGGCGTCACCTGATCCAGGTGATTCGCCGACTGAAGCAGGAGCCGGCGCCGGCTCGCCTTGCTGATGCGCGACAGACGGGCCTGCGCGAGCGACAGTCAGGCGGCGGAGCGCCCGTCCGGCGAGTCCCGGAACTGGCGCTGGTAGAGGTCGGCGTAGCGGCCGCCGGCGGCTAGCAGCGCGGCATGATTGCCGCGCTCGACGATCTGGCCGGACTCGATCACCAGGATCAGATCGGCGTCCCGGATCGTGCTCAGGCGGTGCGCGATGACGATGCTGGTGCGTCCACGCAGCAGACGGCCGAGCGCTGCCTGGATCCGCTGCTCGGTGCGGGTGTCGATGCTGCTCGTCGCCTCGTCGAGGATCAGGATGCGCGGGTCGGCGAGCACCGCGCGCGCGAACGACAAGAGCTGGCGCTGTCCCTGGCTCAACGTGCTGGCCTGCTCAGTGAGGCGCGTATCGTAGCCCTTGGGAAGCGCCTCGATGAAAACGTGGGCGTCGACCGCCTCGGCGGCGTCTTCGATCTGGGCACGCGAGGCGCCCGGCCGGCCGTAGGCGATGTTGTCGGCGACGGTCCCGCCGAACAGGAATGGTTCCTGTAGCACCATCGCCATTTGCCCTCGCAGGCTGGCCCGCGTCACGCTGCGCACATCGTGACCATCAACCCGGACCGTCCCGCGGCTCACGTCGTAGAAGCGCGGGATCAGGTTGGCAATGGTCGTCTTGCCGGCCCCGGTGCGCCCGACCAGGGCGACGGTCTGGCCGGCGGCGACGTCGAAGTTAATATCGCGCAGCACGGGAAGCGTCGGCTCATACGCAAACGAGACGCTGTCGAACGTCACCCGTCCATCCACGTGCTCCAGCGCCAGCGCACGGGGCGGGTCGGGCGCTTCTTCGGGCTCGTCGAGGATCGCGTAAATCCGTTCGGCCCCAGCCAGTGCGGCCTGTAGCTGCGTGTAGACCTGCGAGATGAGTTGGATCGGCCGGAAAAACTGCTGGACATAGATCAGGAATGCCGCCACAACGCCCACGCTCAGCTGGCCAGTAAGCAGCAGGTAACCCCCGAATCCGATCACGACCGCGGTGGCCAGCGTGCTGAGCACGTCGATGGTCGGGGCGAAGGCCGCTGTGCGGTTGAACGCCTGCGCCTGACGGACGCCGGTAATCTCCTCCTGGAGTTCGGCGGTGACGTCGCCGGTCGTTTCGCGCGTCGTGCGGAACGCGCGTCGTGCCAGCCCCGAAAAGACGGCGGTCGCCAGAAAGATGAGCGGGATCACGGTGAAGCTCACGAGCGCCAGCGCCACGTTCAACAGCACCATCGCGATGACAATGCCGACAAGTCCAAACAGCGAGCCGAGCAACTGCGTCAGGCCCTGAGACAGGAGCTGATTCAGGGTGTCGACATCATTGCTGACGCGACTCATGAGATCGCCAAGCGGTCGACGATCGAAGAATGCGAGCGGCAGCCGCCCGAAATGCTCGAACAGCCGACCGCGCAGGCTGGCCAGCAGGCGCTGCCCAATGGACCCAACCTGAAAGATCTGCGCGCGCGTGGCCAGGGTGCCGACGGCGTACACGACGAGCAGACCGACCAGCGTTCGCGCCAGGCCGGGCACGTCACCATTGAGGATGTCGCGGTCGATCGCCTGACTGACCAGCCATGGTGCCGCCGCCTGCGTCGCGGCACCGAGGATGATCAACCCCAGCGCCAGGAGCAGCTCGCCCTTGTACGTCGCTGTCTCGCCCACCAAGCGCCGGGCGGTGGCAGCACCTCGTTGCGCCGGCGCATCGATGGTCGAGCCATCGACCACACGGCTCACGCCGACGCCTCGGCCGGCGCTGGCAACAGCGGATGCTCGACCGAATCGTCGCGCAGCTGCGAGCCGAGAATCTGGTTGTAGAGCTCGCTGTCGCGCAGCAGGTCCTCGTGCCGGCCCTGGGCCGCGACCCCGCCGTCGTCCAGCACCAGGATCAGGTCCGCATCGCGGACGGTGCTGATCCGCTGGGCGATGACGAACACGGTGCGCTTGCGCGCCCGAATGAGCCGGTCGAGCGCGTCGCGGATGGCCGCCTCGGTTTCGGTGTCGACCGCCGAGGTGCTGTCGTCCAGGATCAACAGGCACGGATCGACCAGCAGGGCGCGCGCGATCGCCAATCGCTGGCGCTGGCCACCAGACAGGCCGATGCCGCGCTCGCCGACGAGCGTCTCGTACCCCAGGGGCAGTTCAGCGATGAACGCGTGCGCCTGGGCGGCGCGCGCCGCGGCCTCGATCTCGGCCGGCGTCGCGTCGGGCTTGCCGTAGGCGATGTTGTCGCGCACGCTCCCGCCGAACAGGAGCGCCTCTTGCAGCACGATGCTGATCTGGCAGCGGAGGCTGTCCAGGGTGACATCGCGCACGTCGTAGCCGTCGATGCGCACGCTGCCGCGGGTCACGTCGTAGAAGCGTGGCAGCAGGTTGACCAGCGTGCTCTTGCCCGCGCCGGTGGTGCCCAGGATCGCGGCCGTTTGCCCCGGCTGGACCGAGAAGCTGACGTCGCATAGCACGTCCGCATCGGCTCCCGGATAGCGAAAGGACACCTCATCGTAGACGACCTCGCCCTCTAAAGACGGAAGCGGGCGCGCGCCCGGGCGATCCTGGATGTCACTGGGCGCGTCCAGCACGTCGAAGATCCGCGTGGCCGACGCGCCGGCGCGCGAGATCGCGGCGGCCAGGAAGCCAATCGTCAAGATGGGCTGCAGCAAGAAGGCGAGGTAGGCATTGAATGCAATCAACTCCCCGATCGACAGCGAACCGCCCATCACCAGCGCTCCACCAAAGCCAACGACCACGAGCGTGCCCAGGTTGGCGAAGAAGAAGACGAGTGGGAAGTTGTTGGACAAGGCGCGCACTGTCATCACGTTGCGCTCCAGGAGCTCGGTGTTGGCCCGGCCGTAGCGCTCGAGCTCGTAGCTCTCGCGAGCGAAGGCGCGGATCACCCGGAGCCCGGACAGGTCCTCCTGCAGGATCGTGTTCAACCCGCCGAGGAGCTGTTGGACCTGCGCGAACAACGGACCAACGCGGCGGACGAAGTTCGTTAGCAGCCAGAAGATTGGCGCGATGGTCAGCAACGCCGCGATCGTCAGACGCAGATTGAGCGCGCCCAGAATCAGCGCCGTGCCCACCAGCAGGACGAGCGAGGCAACTAGTTGGATGACGCCGGTGCCGACGAAGGTGCGCACCTGCTCGACGTCGTTGGTCGCGCGCGTCACGAGCTGGCCGGTCTGCGCGCGATCGTAATAGCTGAAACTCAGGCGCTGGATCTGGGCGAAGAGCGCGTCGCGCAGGTCGTACGCGACCCCTTGTGACGCACGCTCGGCCAGGTAGCCCTGCAGGAACGTAAAGAGCCCGCGTACGAAGGCGAGAACGACCAGGCCGACAACGGCCTCGGCCAGTGCCGACGGCCGCGCTTGCGTGAAGCCGACGTCGATGGCGACGCGGATCAGCTGGGGCGTGGCGAGGTTGGCCGCGGCAACCAGCAGCAAGGCCACCACTGCCCCGACCGCTTCAGGTCGGTAGCCGCGCAGGTAGGCGAGCGCACGCCGGACTGCCTGAAGACCGCCGTCTCGGGGCTGCATCCTGCGAAGCCTACGCAACCCGCACGAACAGCCGGTGCCTTTGGCCAAGATCGCCAGAGATCCGAATCGAGTAGAGATCCGGCATCTGATCCACATGCACCATGCTCAGGACACCCCAGGTGACTCTGCCTCACCTGGATCTGGCGACCCTAATGCTTGGACCTCCGGACGCTCGGTCTGATGCGAGTTCCTCCATGGCACGGCACCGCGAATCGGAACGCTTGAAGGCCGCAAGCAAGTACGAGCAACACGCCGGCGTTGGCACTGCCGCCCGTGTGCTTGCGGCTACTCGATCACGCCGGGCGGGGTTGTTCGATCGGCACGATGTGCAGCCCGACCCGCTCGGAACCGCGCAGCACAATCAGCGGCAGCGAGACGCCGATCCCCTCGTCGACCAACCAGCGGTGCAGGTCGTCAATAGCGGGCACGGCGTTGCCGCCGATGTTGACGATGATGTCGCGCTCGCGTAGACCCGCGCGTTGGGCTGGGCTGTTAGGCTCGACTGAGACCACCAGCACGCCGGTGTCTTCGACCAGCCCATAGGCGCGGGCCAGTCGACGGTGCAGGCTGACGTTCTGGCCGGCCACGCCGATCCATCCGCGGCGGATCCGTCCATCACGGATGAGTCGCCCCGCGACGAACTTGGCAGTATTGATGGCCACTGCAAAGGCGAGCCCTTGCGCGCCCTGAATGACCGCCGTGTTGACGCCGACCACCTCGCCACGCGTGTTGACGAGCGGCCCGCCCGAGTTGCCCGGATTGAGCGCCGCGTCGGTCTGAATGATGTCGTCCATCAGGCGACCCGACTGCGCGCGCAGCGACCGACCCAGGGCGCTGACCACGCCCGCGGTGACCGTCGCTTGAAAGCCGAGAGGGTTGCCGATCGCGATCACGATTTGGCCGGAGCGCAGCGCGTGCGAGTCGCCCAGCGTGGCCGCGGTGAGCTCGGGCGCCGCGATGCGCACGACGGCCAGGTCTGACTCCGGGTCGTCGCCCACCAGGTCGCCAACGGCTCGTCGACCATCGGCCAGGGTCACCTGGATCGACGTGGCGCCGTGCACCACGTGACTATTGGTGAGGATCAGGCCATCGGGCGTGAAGATGAAGCCCGAACCGCTGCCGCCGACCTCCATCGGTGGTGGACGCTGCCCGCCGCGGCCAGGCGGCGGAACGAGCCGCTGACGCACATCGAGCTTCACGACTGTGCTTGCGACGCGCTCGACCGCGCTGGTAACTGCCTGTGAATACGCGTCCAGGAGCTGCTGATTTTCGGAGTCGTCGCGGGTTGAGAGGAGATCTGCCATGGAAACTGTCTGGTGCCTCACCGAACTCAACGGCTCGGCGCTGAGGCTGTATTCCAGCCAACCACCTACCGATTCGGGTGGGGCTTGGAGACTCGCGTCGTCGCGCCAATGACGGGTACGTCGGGTGGACCCGCGGCCCGACGGTACTCCTGCGCCCGACGGACCGTTGGTCGATGCGCTCGAAGACAAGCTACAGCTTATTGCCATCGGGCAAGCCCGTGGCGATAGTGTCGGTCGGCCTGCGTGGCGAGAGCCTCCGTCCCGACCTGACGACCGTGCCGCTCGAAGGCGTGGAGCCGAGTCGGTCGTGCTGGCGCCGCGGCGCGCCGATCGCAGCAGCCTGGTGATCGCATCCCCTGCCGCGGCGCAACGCTAACTTGTCGGCCGATCACCGCCGCGATCACTGCCACACCCTGAGTCGCAGCCGAGGTAGCTCGCGGCGACGAGGTGTCGAGTTCCGATGCGCCACGTCGGGCAGCGTCGCGCACGTCGATTACTGGCCACCCCCGCAGGAATATCCGGCAAACCAGCAGGAAATATTGCCTATCCTGGGTCCGTGACCTCCTCGGCTCGGTCGCAAGCAGTTACTGGCCTCATTGGACGCGATGCCGAGCTGCAGCTCCTGGACGAGCTTACCGATGGCCTTGCCAATAGCGGCGGCGCACTGATCTTCCGCGGCGAGGCTGGAATCGGTAAGTCGGCGTTACTCGAGTACGCCCGAGCGCGCGTCACGGCCAGTGGCGGACGCGTCCTTTCATCGATCGGCGCCGAATCGGAGGCGGAGCTCGCGTTTGCGGGACTCCACCAACTGCTCCATCCGATCATCGGCCTGACCGAACACCTATCCGAAGCGCAGCGACACGCCATCGACGCTGCGTTTGGCGTGAGCGTTGAACATGAGCCGGATCCCTTTCGGGTCGCGCTCGCCGCCTTTCAGCTGATATGCGACGCCGCGGACGCGGGGCCGGTCGTACTGCTCATCGACGACGCGCAGTGGATCGACCAGTCAACTGTAGGCGCGCTGACGTTCATTGCTCGCAGACTCGACAGCGAGCCGGTGGCGTTGCTAGTCGCTGTACGCGCTGGATATAGCACGCCACTCGACGGCGCACATCTGCCGACGCTCGAACTGGAGCGGCTGAGCGGTGCGGCTGCTGCGAGCCTACTCGATCAGCGCGCACCCGAGCTGCATCCGATTTTTCGCGCTCGGATCCTCAGCGAGGCGGCAGGCAATCCGCTGGCGCTGGTCGAGCTTGCGCGGACCGCGAACATGGCTGTTGACCGCGACCGCATCGCGGACATGCCAATGACGCTCACTGCGCGTCTCGAGCAGGCCTTCGCGTCCCGGCTGCGTGATCTGCCGCCGGCGACGCGCTCGGCGCTCCTTGCGGCCTCCCTCGACAGTCGCGCTGGCTCTCATGAGATCTTGCGCTGTGTGCGGTCATTTGAGGAATTCGCGGCGTCTGTCGACTCGCTTGGCGCCGCGGAGGACGCTGGGCTGATCGAGATTATCGACGGCGAGGTGCGCTTTCGACATCCGTTGATCCGATCGGCGGTGCGGCAGGCCGCTGGACGCCGTGAGCTCGTGGCAACCTACGCTGCGCTGGCCACGGTCGTCGAGAACCCCGAGCGTCGGCTGTGGCATCGCGCCATGGCAGCCGAAGCGCCGGATGAGGAGATCGCTGCAGCGCTCGAGATGCATGCGCGTGGGGCGAGGCGACGCGGCGCACTGGCAGTCGCAGGCGCCGCACTCGAGCGCGCTGCCACACTCTCGGTAGACACATCTCTGAAGAGCGCGCGTCTGGTGAGTGCAGCTGATGTTGCCTATGAGCTCGGCCTCGCCGACGCGGTGCGGCGGCTGCTCGATCAGGCACGGGCGCTGAGTCTGGAACCGCTGGATGCCGCGCGCATGGAGTGGCTTCACCAGATGGTGACTGGAAACGTCTGGAACGAGTCGGGCGCTGCGCGTACGTTCGTTGCGATCGCCCAGCGGATGCGGGATTCAGGCGAGGTGGATATGGCCTTGCGCTCGTTGGTCCCAATCGCGCATCGCAGTTGGTGGACACAGACTCAGACCAGGACACGTCAATATCTCGTGGACTCGGCCAGGAGTATGGGTGCTCCGGATAATGATCCGCGCGTGCTCGCGGTCATTGCATTGGCCAATCCAGACGACACCGGAGCTGGGGTGCGCGAGCGAGTGGCGCATGTGCATCTGCACGATGTCGAGGATCCCATCGCCGCCATGGACCTCGGAATTGCCGTGGAAAAGGCAGGAGGCTTCGCAACAGGTGTCCGATTCCTGACGCGCGCGGTGAAGGGCCTCCGAGAGCAGGTCAGGCTCGGTCCGCTTACGCAGGCGCTGGTCCACCTCGCCTGGGCTGCAGTGCACAGCGGTGAGTGGGATCTGGCGGCGGCAGCTTCGGCGGAGGGCGCTCGGCTGGCACACGACACTCGCCAACCGCAATACGGGCTTACGGGTACGTTGCTCTCCGCGCTGGTGACGGCGCTGCGCGGCACGGAGCAGGATATCGAGACTGTTGTCGCGCCGACCGAGCGTGTACTCCTGTCGATGAACGGCGGGCCACTACTCGCAACGGCGCAACTGGCGCGCGGCGCGGCCGCGCTTGGCGACGGGCGGCACGAGGACGCATTTCGTCACATGTGGCCTATTTTCGTGCCGACGCAGCCAGCCTTCCATCGGTTCATGCGCTGGTCTGGGCTCCTCGACCTGGCCGAAGCGGCGGTCGGCAGCGGCCAGGCCGATCGATTGTGCGACGTCATTGCCGAGCTAGAGGATCTCGCTACTCGGAGTGGGTCGCCTTTTCTCGATGCCATGTTGGACGCCGCGCGGCCACTCATGGCGGCCGACCATGAGGCCGAGAGACTCTTCGAAGCGGCGCTGGGCGGGTATATGCGGGCTCACCCGTTCCTGGAAGCCCGGACGCTGTTCTCATTCGGCCGATGGCTGCGGAGACAACGACGTTCAGCCGATGCGCGGGCGCCGCTGCGTCGGAGCATCGAACTGTTCGACACGCTTGGCGCCACGCAGTGGAGCAAACGGGCGCGTCAGGAGCTCCGAGCAACAGGCGTGACGATTGGCCAGCGGACACCTGAAGCCCGCGACCGCCTGACTGCCCAGGAGTTGCAGATCGTCGAGCTCGCCGCCCAAGGGCTTTCGAACCGTGAGATCGGCGAGCGCCTGTTCCTCTCCCACCGAACCGTTGGTGGGCATCTGTACCGCATCTTCCCCAAACTTGGCATCAGCGATCGGGCGCAATTGCGGTCTGCGCTCAAATAGAGTCGGTTGACTCAAGCGAACGATCTCGAGGTGCAGGACGATTGCCTCAAGGAGATCGGACACGTGAGCGACAAGCCGAATATTGTGCTCGTCCACGGCGCATGGGCCGACGGATCGTGTTGGAGCGCCGTCATCGAATCACTCCAGGCGGACGGCTACTTCGTGGTGGCGCCGCAGTTTCCGGAGACGTCGCTCGCCGCCGATGTCGCACGCTTGCGGCAGGTTCTGCGACGACTCAGCGGGCCGAGCGTCGTTGTCGGCCATTCCTACGGCGGCCAGATCATGACTGCATTAGGAGCCGATTCGGCTGGAGTCCCCGCGCTGGTGTATATCGCAGCGTTCGGGCTGGACGAGGGCGAATCGTTAGGCAAGTTGCTTGCCGCTGGACCGCCAACAGCAGCGCTGGCTCACCTCATCGTCGACGAGCAGGGTTTTGCGTGGATCCCCGAAGCAGATTTTGTCGGCCATTTCGCCGCGGACGTGGAGCCAGTCAAAGGGAAAGTCCTCTGCGCCGTTCAGCAGGGACTGTCGATGAGCACCTTTGAGGACGTGATGGGCGTGCCGGCCTGGAAATCCCATCCGTCGTGGTATCTGGTCGCCACCAACGACGAAGCGCTTCCGCCTGACGCGGAGCGCATGTTCGCTCAACGCATGGGCGCCAGGACGGTGGAGGTGGCCTCGAGTCACCTGCCGATGCTCTCCCATGCGCAGGAGGTAGTGGAGTTGATCCAAGCCGCGGCGGACGCAAGCGTCACATCGTCCAGGTCGGTCGCTGCGGCGTAGGCACTCGCTGACCAGACGACAAACGCACTGATCTTACCTAGATAGCAGGATTGGCCTCGTGAGCGACGATCGGACAGCGGACAATCACGTCACCATCGCCGCGTGGCGCGCGGCCGTCTCGGACGAATCCGGCAGGGCGTTTGCTGCACTAGTGCACGAGGATGTCATTCTGGAGGGCAGCGCCTTAGCCGATCCGATCACGGGCCGTGATGCGGTCCGGAGCGCGATCCGGGAATCGTCCCGGCTGTACGACCGGCTCGAGTTCACCCACGAGACCCGGTCTAGCGATCGCACCTACTTCGAGTGGGAAGGCGCTGCTCTGGGCCAGCAGGTCTGGGGTGTGACAGCGCTAAGCTTTGACACAGACGGTCGAGTCGCCCGCGTGGTACTGAGTCACCGTCCACTTGCCGTCGTCGACAGGTTCGCGGCCGCGCTGGCCAACCGCCTCGCGCAGCGCTAGCTCACCGAGTGCCAGCGCATTCCTCAGCTTGTAACAGGAGAACGAAAGCCATGCCCATGATCGACGTGTACGCCGCGAGCGGAACGTTTGCAGATCCAAAAGCTCTGGCGCGCGAACTGGCCGCCACCCTGATGAAGATCGAAAGCGTTCCAGATATCCCCATGTTCCGGAAGAACACCGCCGCATTCGTCCACGATCTGCCGGCAAGTGCGCTCTCGAACGTCGAGGGGGACAGCAACTACGTCAGGGTGCAAGTGCTTACCAACGCGGGCGCGCTCGATCGTGACAAGCAGCTTGCAGTCGTCCGTCAGTTCACGGACCTGGTTGCGGCCGCGGCCAGCGATCCATCGCTTACGAACCGGACCTGGGTGCTGCTCACAGAGGCCGTCGAGGGCGGATGGGGACTCGCCGGGCACGCCGACACCAACGCGGAGCTCGTCGAAAGCGCGCGGACACAAATTGCCGAGCTGCAGCGCGCAAACAGTACGGCGGGATGAATCCCACGGTGACCTGCCGAATGCGGTGCTGCTCACGTATCCGGACGCAGGCCCATGGCTCTTTGTTCCAATGGCACCAATCGTTTGTGAATCAGGCTTCGCAACTTCTGGCATCGGACGCTCCGTTCACCGTACTGATGGGTACATTGCATTGATGAAGACAGGCAGCAGATTGCACTACCAGCTCCACATCTCTGATCCGATTCCGTTTTCGAACTCGGAAACGGCGCCGAACGGCGAGCGACAGATGTTTCAGTACATCGCCACCACCTTGATTTCCGGCGACCGCGGCGCGGTCCTGGTCGATCCACCGATGACGACTGAGCAAACGGCGAAGGTCATCAACTGGGTTGAATCTACCGACAAGAGGCTCGAGCACATCTTCATTACTCACGGTCACGGCGATCATTGGTTTGGAACCGGACTGCTGCTCGAGCGATTTCCCGACGTCACGGTCCTGGCCGCTGCGGGGACAATCGAGGTCATGCACTATCACGCATCACCCGAGGTGCGGGCGGCCGTGTGGGACAGGCTGTTCCCTGGTCAGATTCCAGCGGCCTCGGTCGTCGCAACGACGCCTCTGAATAACGCGTTCGACCTGGAGGGTAGCGAACTGCGCATTATCGAGGTGGGACACACCGATACAGACAACACAACGGTTCTTCACGTGCCGTCGATCGGGCTGGTAGTCGCGGGCGATGCGGTCTACAACGGGGTGCACCAGTACCTGGTGGAAGGCGGGAACGGTGGAGTTCAGAAGTGGATCAGCGCTCTGGATGCTATTACTGCGCTCCAGCCGCGCAAGGTTGTCGCGAGTCACAAGAATCCGGCGCTCGACGATGATCCCGCTGCTATCGAGGAAACTCGAACGTACCTGCAACATGCCGAACATCTGTCGCGAACATGCAAAAGCGCAGTCGAGTTCTACAACGCGATGCTGGAGTTGTATCCCGAGCGCCTCAATCCGACAGCGCTGTGGTTCTGGGGGGCACGGGTTCTGTTCCCGGCGACCGAGGCCCGATAAGAACGTTGCGGATCAGCTTCACAGGTAGGCAGTCCGAGCGCATTGGTTGTCCGGAGGATTCGACACCGGTAGAGCTGTGTCACAGACTCGCAAGGTCACTGCAACGACTCCGGTTCTCGAACCAGCCGCACCAGCATTCGTGCTGGCGACGGCGCAGCCGCCATTCATATTCCAACCGCCGCAACTGAGGGCTGCAAAGCCCTCGCCGATCTCCAGTCGGGGGAAGTCGCGACGCAGCCCATGGCCGGAGAATCGGGCTGAGTCTCGGACTTGGAGGTGGCAGTGAGCCAGCGAACGTTGCGAGGCGCATTCCACACGCACCTCGCTTCGCCGATGCGCGGACGCGATGCGGCAGAGCTGGCCCGCGGGGCGACACCGCTCGAGTTGTTCTTTGACCTCGTCGTCGTTGTGGCCGTTGCCCTGGCGGCCGAACGACTTCACCACGCGATCGTTGAACGCGTTGGCCTTGCCTCGCTGCTGAGCTATGCGCTGGTTTTCTTGGCGATCTGGCTTGCCTGGGTGAACTTCACCTGGTTCGCCTCGGCATATGACACCGATGACGTCGTGTACCGCCTTGGCGTCCTTGTCATCATGACCGGCGCGCTGGTGCTGGCCGCAGGCGTGCCACTCGTCTTTGACCAGCGCGACTTCAGGCTTGTAGTCACTGGCTACGTCATCATGCGTCTCGCGCTGGTAACCCAGTGGATACGGGTCGCAATCGACGACGCGCCGCGTCGCGGCGCCGCGCTCCGTTTCGCCGTCGGCGTCACCGCGTGTCAGGTCGGGTGGCTGTCACTCGTTGTGGTGCCACAGTTGTGGCCGCTTGCCTGGGGCGTGCTCCTGCCGATCGAACTGCTCATCCCTGCCTGGGCCGAGCGCGCGGCGCGGACACCATTCCATCCCGAGCACATCACTGAGCGGTACGGCTTGTTCATGATCATCGTTCTTTGGCGAGTCGGTCCTGGCGGCGTCCCTCGCCATACAGAGCGTCCTGGGAACTGGCGGGACTACGTTCGAGCTCGTGGCGGTGATATCACGGCAGCCTTCTCATCGTGTATTCGATGTAGTGGATCTATTTCGACCGGCCCGAGGAACACCTCCTCGAGTCCGTGCCGACAGCCATCGCTTGGAGCTATCTGCACCTGCCGATCTTCGCCGCGGCGGCGGCTGTTGGCGCCGGGCTTGTTGTCGCCATTGAAGAGTCCGCCGGCCACTACCACCTTGGTTGGGTGGCGGTCGGCGCGGCCGTCGCCGCCCCAGTCCTGGTGTACCTGCTCAGCCTGTGGGCGCTCTATGTGCGTGTTCTCCGCGCCTGTTCCACGGGCTCATCCTCCCGCTCGTGCCGCCTCTCCTCATCGCCGCGATCTTCACCCCGGCACCGGTGCTTGTCATTGGCCTGCTGCTTGCCGGAGTGGTGGTGGTCAAGGTCGCGTATCGGGTCCGCGATGCGGTTCGTGCCGAGATCGGCGCACTGGGCGTGTTCACCAGATGGGCCACATGTCAATCTGGGCTCAGAAGAAAGGACGTAGAGCCCATGCAAGCAGGTGCCGAGTACCTCGTGATCCTCAATGATCGCCAGTTGCGAGAAGGCCAGATTCGACAGCACCAGCAGGCAGCTCGCTCGAAACGGCCATCGCGAACGACCCACGCCCATGCCGTGACGATGCAGGTCGCGCAGCTGTTGTCGGCAACTCGCGGCAGCCTGAGCCGTTTCACGCGGCGGACGCGCAGCTCGCCAGCCTGATTGCGCTCGGATGACCCGAGCGGGTTCTCTTGCAGGTGAGTGGGGTCGGGTAGGCTGACCCGCGGGAGGACGGTTTGATGTCGTGCCCGCGATGTAGATCGGTGATCGTGACCAAGGACGGGACCACTCAGCTCGGCGGCCAGAGGTTCTGCTGTAGCCACTGTGGTCGGCGCTTCACCCGGCGCTCGACTTCGGCGTTTTCGGGTCGCGCCTTTCCGGACGAGATTATCGTCCTGGCTGTCCGTTGGTACGTGCGCTACCGCCTCAGTTACGCCGAAGTCACTGAATGGCTGGCCGAGCGCGGCGTCCTGGTCGACCAAAGCACCATCTACCGCTGGGTACAACGCTTCCTCCCGCTGTTCAGCGAGGTGCCTCGCAAGTACCGCGCGCCTCTGGGTCCCGACTGGCGAGTCGACGAGACCTACGCTCGGATCCGCGGCCGTTGGCACTACATCTATCGAGCTATCGATGGGTGTGGTCAGATTGTCGATGCATACGTGTCGCCAACGCGCGACACGATAGCTGCGTGCAGGTTCTTCGAGCGCGCCATCGCTTCCAGCGGGACAATGCCGCGTCACGTCATCACTGACAAGGCCGCCCCGTACCCGCCGGCGCTTGCCGCGACAGTGCCTGGCGTTCGACATCGGACCGGCCGCTACCGCACCAACGGTATCGAGCGAGACCATGGGTTTCTGAAGGAGCGCCTGCGGCCAATGCGGCCTGAAGTCTGTCGCGTCAGCAACGATCTTCATGGGCGGTCACGCGCTGATGCGCAACATCCGCCGTCGGTTCTATCGGATCGTCGACTCAGTTCCATCGCGGTTGGTGTTGGCTTGGACCTGGACACGGCTGGCTGAAGCTGTGTGATTCGTCCCGATCCTGAGTTGACAAGTCATCCCACACTGCCCGCAGCCGCTGTCATGCTCTCCCCCACGTCAATGCAAGAGAACCATTGAGACGCCTCACGGATATCCGCGGCGGGAGTAGGGCGACGATTCCGCGGCCTCAGAGGGCAATGAGACCGTTGCGGATCCGATTCCCGACCGCATGTTCAGTGTCTTCGTCATCGAGCGCGCCTAGCGCGATCAACATCGTCCGAATGGGTGGACAGGGCCAGATCAGGTCACACGTGTCGCAGATGCCGGTGCACCCACTCTTGTGCCGCTGTCGCAAGGAGTCGATCGTTTGGTTGAGTTGAGTCATCACTAGCGCACAGCACTCTGCAAAGGAGCAGTGCAGCGCGGGTTGAGCAGAGGTTGGCGAATCGTGGTCGCGCGGCTCAACCGAATCTCAATGGCCCACCACTCAATCGCTCAATGCGTAACCCAACAAATCTGGCCATGCTTGATAGCCTTGCCCGAGTTAGGGAGCATCCTGGCCACCTCCCTACTGCCGCCACAACCGCGGCTGCGCCAACACGAGTCCTGTTGGTAGATGGCCATCAGGTTCGCTTGCTCGACTTACGCGAACAGCTCGCAGCCACCGCGCTCGAGGTCGTCGGCCAGAGCGACTTCGGTGCATTCGCAGCGCGCCGGGCGCGAGAAACATCGCCTGATCTCGTCCTGGTTGCAGCAGATCAGCAAGCATCCAGTGCGGTGGCGACGATCCAGGCGCTGGCCTTCCCAGGCGCGCCCTGGACGGTGGTTGCCATTGCCGAGCAACACGAACCCGAGCTCCTACGCAAACTGATGCTGGCCGGGGCACGCGATGTCGTGCTACGCACGTGGTCCCGCTCTCAACTGCAGCAAGCCTTGGCCGCTGCGCGCGCAGCTGATCTGCGCTCTGCCGACGGCGCTGGTGAAACGGCGCCGCAAGGCGTCGTGGTCTCGGTCTTTGGTGTCAAGGGCGGCATCGGCAAAACGACCGTCTCGACAAACCTGGCTGTTTCACTAGCGCGCGAGACCGGGCGCAGCGTAGTGATCGTTGATCTTGACGTACCGTTTGGCGACGACGCGCTAGCGCTGAATGTAGACGGTGATCCCGACTTTCTCGGTGCGCTCGAGGATGCGGCGCTACCCGAGCCCGACCGGCTGCTGAATAGGCTCGTCATCGGGCCCGAGGGGCTGCGGGTTCTCTCCGGCGCGATTCCGGGCGACCTGACCGGCCTGGTGGAGCCAGGTCCAGTCGTGCAACTCCTGAGACGACTGGCCGAATTGCACGACTTTGTAGTCGTCGACACCCCGCCCGGGGTGAACGAGCTGAACGCAGCCGCGCTGGACGTTGCGACGATGGGGCTGCTGGTCACCACGCCTGAGCTGGCGTGCTTGCGACGCACCCGCCAGTGCGTCGGGCTGCTGCGGGGACTCGGCTTCTCCCAGGACCGACTCAAGCTGGTTCTGAACCGCGCCGCCTCGAAGACCAGCCTCGATGAGGCAAGTGCACGCACCGTGCTCGATAGCCCGATCACGTGGCGGGTAGAAAACGATCACTCGGTGCTCGCGTGCGCCGCCCGCGGCTATCCGGTTGTCACCGCGGAACCACGATCGCAGTTCGCTCTCAGTATCCAGGCCATCGCGCGCCAGATCGCTGGCCTACCCAGTGTTTCGTCCGAGTCGTGGTGGCAGCGGCTCACATGGCGCAGACGCCAGCCTGTTTCGGCAGTTGCCTAGTAAGTGATATCCAGATGACCTTCCTCTCCCATATCCAGCAGTCGCGCAGCACTCGGCGCAGCGGCGCCTTTGATGCCGTCGATGTACCCGAGCGGCCCTCGTTGGTAGCCGCACTGTCCCACGCGGATGCAGCATCTACTGCGGCAGCCGCTGTCTCCGCTCCTCCCACGTTACCGCTGAGCGCCAGTCTGCACCTCGCCGTGGCCGCGGCCCGGCACGTTGACGCTTTCAGCGACCTGAAGCTTCGGGTGCATGCGGAGCTCGTGGTGGAGCTCGCCGAACTACTGTCGGTCGATCCTCCGTTTCCGCCATCTGTGCGTCAGATGGTCGAGCGCGCGGCGGAGGAGGGCATTATCCGGGCCGATCCGTCGATTGACTGGACGAGCCGTGCGCGCCTGGCCGGCGAGATCGCCGATGAGGTGCTGGGGTTTGGACCGCTCGAGCCGCTGTTGCGCGATCCCACCATCACTGAAGTGATCGTCAACAGCTTCGACCAGGTGTTTGTCGAGCGTGAAGGACACATACAGCCGGCAAACTGCACGTTCCGTGACAGCGACCATGTCATCGCCACCGTGCAGCGGATGATCCGTCCTGTAGGGCGCCGCCTCGATCTGGCCTCGCCCATGGTCGATGCCCGCTTGCCAGACGGTTCGCGTCTCAATGCGGTGATTCCACCCGTGGTCCTGACGGGGCCCTCGCTCACTATCCGTAAGTTCGGCCGCCACTTGATGAGCACCGATCAGCTCGTCAGCGTGGGCACGCTCACGCGCGAGGCTACCGAGTTTCTTCGGGCGTGTGTCCGCGCGCGATGCAACATCCTCGTCTCGGGCGGTACAGGTAGCGGAAAGACAACGCTGCTCAACATCATGTCCGCGGCCATTCCGGCTCATGAACGCATCATTACGATCGAAGACCCGGCCGAGTTGCGCATCCAACACCGGGACCTCGTCAGTCTGGAGACACGACCAGCCAACATCGAAGGTGCAGGCAGCATCACACAACGCGATTTGCTGAGGAATGCTTTGCGCATGCGGCCTGACCGCATCATCATCGGCGAATGCCGCGCTGGCGAGGCGTTCGACATGCTCCAGGCAATGAACACCGGCCACGACGGCTCGCTCACGACAGTGCACGCGAATTCGCCGCGCGACGCGCTCGCACGCGTGCAGAACATGGTGCTGATGGCCGGTCTCGACTTGCCGCTACAGGCGATCCGTGAGCAGATTGCCTCAGGCATTCACATGGTCGTCCACATCGCCCGTGTGGCCGACGGCAGTCGGCGGGTGACCAGCATTGCCGAGATCGTTGGGTTGCAGGAATCCGTCATCAGCATGCAAGAGTTGTTCACCTTGCAGACGGACACCGACGGCGTGGCGAGGCTTGTGGCCACCGGCATCCGCCCGAAGCTGATGGAGCGGCTGACTTCTGCAGGCGAGGCGCTTCCGCTCGACGTATTCATCGCCTGAGCCCGGACGTCGCCCGAGGATGGGCTGTTGGTAGGTTGCGAGCGGTCGAGTAACAAGCGGTTCAGGTCGACGATCGCCATGGCCAGGAATCGCTTCGGCTCGGGACAATGCCGCTACCTCAACCATCCGCTGCCTGACCTGGTCGACGATCTGCGCCGCGCGTTCTATTCGTGCCTGTTGCCGATCGCGCGATTGGGCGGCCAACTGCAGATGCTGGTGCCATGGCCGTAACTCGGGCCTGACATGGGCGGTCGCTTCTACACTCTTAGCCCGAATGGCAGTTCGATTTAGCCGCGGCGCCCCTGATTCGCGCACGAGGCCCAGCTTGCGACCTCTCCTGCGCATCATCAAGTACGTCGCACGCCACCGTCACCTTGCCGTACTCGCTTACGGGTCGCTCTTCGTCGCCACGGCGGCGCAGCTGCTGGTGCCGCAGCTCGTGCGCATCATCATCGACGCGGTCGTCGCGGGCACGCATGGGCAGACCGATATCGCCGCCGTCGGCAGTCTGCTGCTGAGTGTCACCCTGGCGGTCGTCGTTTTCAGCGCCATCCGCGCGGTCTTCGCGTTCAGCCAGCAGTACAACGCGGAGCGGATCTCCCAGAATGTCGCGTTCGACATCCGCAACGCGCTGTTCGCGCGCATCCAGCGCCAGTCGTTCAGCTACCTCGATCGCACCCAGACAGGCCAGCTCATGGTGCGCGCCACCGACGATGTCGAGAAGGTGCGCCTGTTCATCGGCCAGGGCCTCGTCATGGCCCTGCAGTCTTTCGTACTGCTTGTCGCCACACTGATCGTGCTGTGGTTCAGCAACCAACCACTCACGCTGACGGTCCTGCCGATCCTGCCGATCGCGTTCGCCGTGTTCTTCGTGTTCGGCGCGGTCGCGCAGCCGCTGTTCATGTCGGTGCAGATCAAGCTCAGCGCGCTGAACACGGTGGTCCAGGAGAACCTGGCCGGTCTGCGGGTGGTCCGCGCCTTCGGTCGCGAGCCGCATGAGCAGGAGCGGTTCGACGCCGCGGCTACCGACCTGCTGGCGCAGCAGCTGAAGGTAGGTCGGGCGTTTTCGTTTTTGTTTCCACTGATCTTCCTCATGGCCAGTCTCGGCCAGGCCGTCGTGCTGTACTTCGGCGGTCGACAGATCATCAGCGGCAGCTTGACGCTCGGCGAGTGGCAGAAGTTCAGCCTGTATCTGGCGTACTTGTTCTTCCCAATGGGACAGCTCGGGTTCATCATCAACCTCCTTGCACAAGCCTCGGCTTCGGCCGTGCGCATCTTCGACATCGTCGATACCGAGAGCGAGATCAAGAACAAGCCTGGCGCCATTCAGCTCAGTCAGGTCCACGGCGCGGTCGAGTTCGACAACGTGACGTTCCGCTACTTCCGGACCGGCGACACCGTTCTCAAGGACGTCTCGTTCGTGGTCGAGCCCGGCCAGACTGTCGCCTTGCTAGGCGCCACCGGCAGCGGCAAAACGACCATCGTGAATCTGCTGCCGCGCTTCTACGACGCATCGGAAGGACGCGTCACGATCGACGGCTACGACGTGCGCGACGTTACCATCGAGAGTCTGCGCAACCAGATCGGGATTGTGCTGCAGGAGACGACGCTGTTCGGTGGCACCATCCGTGACAATATCGCCTATGGCCGCCCCAACGCCGATCTCGACGATCTCATCGAAGTCGCACGCGCGGCGGCCGCACACGACTTCATCGTCGGCTTCCCGCTGGGTTACGACACGCCAGTCGGCGAGCGTGGCTCGACTCTCAGCGGCGGCCAGAAGCAGCGCATCGCCATCGCCCGTGCCCTTTTGATGGACCCGCGCATTCTCATCCTGGATGACTCCACCAGCAGCGTTGACCTCGCAACGGAGTACCAGATACAGCAGGCGCTCGATCGACTGATGCGCGGCCGGACCTCGTTCGTTATCGCCCAGCGCATCAGCACCGTCCGCAATGCCGACCAGATCCTGGTCCTCGACGGCGGACGCGTCGTTGCCAGCGGCACCCATGCCGAGCTGCTGGAAACGTCCGAAATCTACGCCGACATCTACAGCTCGCAGCTGGTCGACGACTCGCCGCCTGCCATGGACGGCCATGCGCCGCCGGCGGCTGTCGAAGTGGTTGTCCCATGATGATGCTGGGCGGCCGCGACTGGCTCTTCCAGCAGGAAGCGCGCAAACCGCGCGCGGTCAGCGAAACGCTGGCGCGGTTCTGGAGCTACTTCGCTCACTATCGGTTCGTGCTGGCCGCGGTCGTTGTGCTGGTGGTTATCACCACGTTTTTGCAGGTCGAAATTCCCATTCTGATGGGTCAAGCCGTTGATTGCTTTCTGGCACCCGTCGCAGCGAATTGCTGGTACACGACAGTCGATCCGCTCGCGAGCGAAGGCGGACGGCTGGCGGCCCTGGGCGGACTGGTGCTGCTGATCTCGGCAATGTTCGTCGTGAGCGCGCTGCTGTCCGGCCTGCAGGTGTACTTGATGATGTACACCGGACAGAACGTTCTGCGCACGCTGCGCATCCAGGCATTCGCACATATCCACCGCCTGTCGCTCGGGTACTACAGCAAGCACGAGGCTGGCGACGTGATGAGTCGCATCACCAACGATGCGGACGCGGTTCAACAAGCCATCGGTTGGCCGCTTGTCGGCGTGGTCTCGGGTGTGCTGCTGATCGGCTGGATCGCGTTCAGCATGCTGTCGACGAACATCGTGCTGGCGCTGGTCGCGCTGTCCGTCACGCCGTTGATGTTCATCGCCACGATGTGGCTGTCGAACGAGGCCCGCAAGGCGTTCCGTCGGGTGCGGCGCACGGTCGGCGACGTCAACGCCAGCTTGCAAGAAAACCTGTCGGCTGTACGCGAGGCGCAAGCCTTCAGCCGCGAGAGCCAGAACATCGAGAGCTTCTCAGAGTCGAACGCGGCGTCGCGTGACGCCAGCATTCGAGCAGTGGCGTACACGAGCGCGTTGCAGCCGACACTTGAAGCGTTAGGATTCGTCGCGGTCGCTCTCGTGGCCGGTGTTGGTGGCTGGCTGCTGCTGACGGGTGCGACGCCGTTCGGGTCGACGATCTCGCTTGGCGTGATCGTTACCTTTATTGCGTTCACGCAGCGCTTCAATCAGCCGATCGCTCAGATCTCGGCGATGTGGGGCAACCTGCAGAGCGGGATCGCTGGCGGCGAACGCATCTTCGGCTTTATCGATACCGTGCCCGACCTGGTCGATGCGCCGGATGCTACCGAGATGCCCCTCATCGCGGGCCGCGTTGAATTCGATGCCGTCTCTGCTGAGTACGAACCTGGTCAGCCAGTGCTGCGCGACGTGGACCTGGTTGCCGAGCCAGGCCAGATGGTTGCCATTGTCGGTCCTACCGGCGCGGGCAAGACGACTCTGGTCAATTTGATTCCGCGGTTCTACGACGTCAGCGGCGGGTCGGTCAGGATCGACGGTATCGACGTGCGCACCGTCACTGCGCGGAGCTTGCGGTCGCAGATTGGCATGGTGCTCCAGGACTCGTTCCTGTTCAGCGACAGCGTGCTCAACAACATCCGCTACGGCCGCCCATCGGCGACCGACGAGGAAGTGCGAGCCGCGGCGCGCCTGGCGCGCGCCGAGACCTTCATCGAACGCCTTCCGACTGGGTACGAGACCGTACTCGGCGAGCGCGGCAGTGGCCTGAGTCTGGGGCAGCGACAGTTGCTGGCGATTGCCCGCGCGGCTCTGGCCGATCCACGCATCCTGATTCTGGATGAGGCAACGTCATCGGTCGACACGCGCACCGAACGGCTAATTCAGGATGCGCTCGAGAAGCTGCTCAGTGGCCGCACGTCGTTCGTGATTGCACATCGCCTGAGCACGATCCGCCATGCCGATCAGGTGCTGGCGATTCGGGATGGCGAGATCATCGAGCGCGGCACCCACGCGCAACTGCTGGCCAGGCGCGGCTACTACTACGAGCTGTACATGAGCCAGTTTCGGCGCGACATCGACTTCATCGAAAATGGCGTGCCCCACGAGGCTGTCCAGGCCAGCGATACAGCGCGCTAGGCGTGCCCGGCCGCGTGGAGCGGGTGCCCGGACTAGGCGGTCTCGATCACGGACAGAATGTCGCCTGCCGGGTCTTCGAACCAGGCCATGCTCGGACCATTACCGCGCATGATCCCCTTCGCGTCGGCGGGCATGCCTTCGTAACGCTCGAAGCGCACACCGCGGTTGGTCAACTCATCGACTGCCTGAGCGATGCTGTCGACCTGGAGGTTCAGAATCGTGAACGTCGCCGGTTGATGATCGGCTTTGGGGTACACAAAGACGGCGCGGTCACTGCCCGGCGGGTGCAAGCAAGTCGCTGCGCCTCAATGCCTACACCTGCTCGGGCTGCCCGACAGTCAGTTCGTTGGAATTGATCTCGCCCAGACTCCGATTGCCGAGGGGCAGGCCGTCATCATCGAGCTTGGTCTGCAGAATATCCAGCTCACCGCGCTCGACGTCCGTACGCTCCCACGTGACCTCGGACAGTTCGACTACATCATCGCGCTGCAGCTCATGGACGGCAGCCGCGACCGCGATGCGCTGTGCTGGACGAATGGGCTCGCGCCAGCGATCTACGGCAGATCGAACAACCGGCGCTGAGCCGGGCCATGGAGCGGAACCTGGCCAGCCTGGCTCGCCTGGGACTGATGCTCGCTTGACAGGCGGCGCGCAGAGGTGGGACTCTGGCCCGGCTCGCCATGGCAGTCGAATACTTTCTGAAGATCGATGGCATCGCTGGGGAAAGCGTCGACGCCAAACACAAGAACGAGATCGAGGTGCAGAGTTTCAACTGGGGTGAACAAAGCACCATCTCGGGCAGCCCGGGCGGCGGCGGAGGTGGCGCCGGCAAGGTCGTCCCCAGCGAGTTCCGCTACGCGGCGCAAACGTCCAAGGCCTCGCCGGCGCTGATGCTGGCATGCGCCACCGGCGAACACATCAAGCAGGCAACGCTGGTTGCGCGCAGGTCGGGCAAGAGTCAGCTCGAGTACCTGACCATGACGTTTTCCGACGTTCGGGTATCGTTGTACGAGATCAACAGCACGCCGCCGAACGAGGTCGGGCCGACGGACCAGGTCAGTCTCAACTTCGCCACCCTGCGGATGACGTACAAAGTTCAGAAGGCCGACGGCTCGGCAGGGCAGTCCATCGTGGGCGCGTTCGACTTCAAGGCCAACAAGAAGATCTAACGGCACGGGACGGGGCCGGATTTCGCGCAGCATGATCAGCTGCTGACGCCGCAACCACGAAGTCGCCGACGAGCTGCTTTCCTCGACCGGAGTCGTGCTGACCGGCCGCCGCACGCTTGACATCACTGCTGGCTGGGGTGGCGAGCGCCCGATCCCAGGCATGTCGCCGTAGAGCTCACGCATCGGGTGCCCGAAGCAATAACCGTCGGGTCCGACGCGCTTTGTCTCCTGCACTGACGGGACGAGGCAGCCGTCGAAGCGGCCAGGACGGTTGCGACACGAGTGCGGCAACCATAAGTCGCGCCTGGAAGGCCTTGGGCCAGCACCTCAAGAAGCGCCGCATCAGAGCGCGGCCCATAGCGTAGGCGCCAGTCGTCGGATGTGGCCTCGGCTCGGGTGTCTCCAGTCCGAGCGTTCGATGCGGTCGGTCCTCGTTGTAGTAGGCCACGAACTCGCGTAAGACCGATAACAGGTGGTGGTTGTCGCGGACGATCAGGTGGTCGAGGCACTCACGACGGAGTGTAGCGGCGGTACACCTTAAAGACAGGGCGCGTGGTGTGCCCGAAGATTGGCCGCAGCGCCTCGGGCGCAGGTAATCCGGCGCGAGTACCTGCAGCTACAGATCGATGGCGTCCGCACCTTCGTATTCGGCGAGTTTCATGGTCCGCAACACGCACGTCGGCTCCGCATCGTCGATGAGTACGCAGCAGACGAACGGTTGTGGTAGCTGCGCGAAGCCCATTCGGGCGCTGCGTACCACGCAACTGCCGTTCTCTCAGAGCCGCAGCCGTGGATCGAGCACATCGCGCAAGCCATCGCCGAAGAAATACACCGCCAGAACGGTGATGGTGAGCGCGAGGCCAGGAAAGATCGCGACCCCTGGCGCGAGCGTCATGTACGCGCGGCCGTCGGCAATCATGGCCCCCCAGCTAGGAATCGTCGGCGGGATGCCGATCCCGAGAAACGTCAGCGACGATTCGGCGATCATCATGGCGCCAACCTGTTGGGTGGCAACCACGATCACCGGCGTCCATACGCCCGGCAGCACGTGCCGCCGCAAGAGTCTCGGCGGTCCGGCGCCAACCGCACGGGCCGCCTCGACATACGGCATCTCCTTCAGCGACAGCACGACCCCGCGCACGATACGCGCATAGCCAAGCCAGCCCGTCAGCCCCAGAATCAGGATCAGCCCGACGAGGCCCTGTCCAAACAGCGCGACCGACACAATCGCGAGTAGCACGAACGGGATGGCCAACAGCGTGTCGACCAGCCGCATAATCAGCACTTCGACGGCGCCGCCGATATAGCCTGCCAGCAGCCCGAGTACCACCCCGATGGAGCCAGCCAACACCACCGCCGTTGCTCCAATGAGCAGCGACACTCGCGCCCCGTACATGGTCCGGCTCAGCAGGTCCCGACCGAGTGGATCGGTGCCGAGCACATGCAGCGCGCCGGAGTCATCGCGCGAGAGCGGCGGACGGTTGTTCAATTCCGGCGCCTGGTCCAGCGGTCCGTAAGGCGCAATCAGCGGTGCCAGGACGGCTATGCTCACCGCGGCCACGATGACCGCGGCGCCAGCCAGGAGCCGCAGGCTCCGCCACCTCCGCCACTTTCTCACCCGCTAACGCGAATTCGCGGATCGAGCCAGGCGTAGAGGACGTCGACGAGCAGGTTCATCAGCACGAACGCGCCCGAGACAACCAGGATGCTGGCTTGCACGATCGGATAGTCGCGCGACGAGATCGCGTTGACCGCGACGCGGCCAACGCCTGGCCAGGCGAAGACTTGCTCGATGATGACCGCACCACCAAGCAATGAAGACAGTTGTAGACCGAGCACCGTGATCAGCGGGATGAGCATGTTGCGCAGCGCATGCTGGCCAACGACCACGCGTTCGCGCAGGCCCTTGGCTCGGGCGGTCCGCACATAATCCTCGTGCAGAACTTCGAGCATGCCCGAGCGCACGAGGCGCGTCACGATCGGCATAAGCACCGCGGCAAGTGTCACCGCTGGTAGCACGACGTACTCCGGGCCGAAGCTGCCGGACGTCGGCAGCACCCGCAGATTGACGCTGAACACCAGGATCAGCATGAGCCCCAACCAGTACGGAGGGGTCGCCTGGCCGAGCAGCGCCAACCCGACCCCGAGGTAATCCCAGATCGAGTCGCGCCGCAGCGCGGACAGGATCCCGACCGGGAGCGCGACCGCGACCGACAGCACGAAGGCGATCCCGCCGAGAAAGAGCGTGTTCGGCAGCGAACGCAGGATCACGCCCAGGGCCGGCTCTTTGTAGAAGAGCGACCGTCCAAGGTCGCCCTGGATCGCCCGCTCCATGAACAGCAGGTACTGCACGTAAACCGGGCGATCGAAGCCGAGCTCATGTCGGGCTTCGGCGATTTGCTGCGGTGAAGCGGTCTCGGCCAGCAGCAGGGTGATCGGATCGCTCGGCGCCAGGCGCAGGAGGAAGAAAACAATGAGCGACACGCCCCACAGGACGACGACCGCCTGCAGCAGCCGTCGCACCACGTAGGTCCCCATCGGCCGAGCCGTTGCCCCGACTAGCTCACGTCACAGGCGAAGGTGCGTGTATCGCCTCCGATCCGGCCCTGGAAGCCCTTGACCCGCTTGCGAACGCCCCAGATCAGCTCACGCTGATACAGGACCAGCTCTGGCAAATCGTCGTAGAGGGCCTTCTGGATGGCCTTGTAGCCGGCGTCCCGTCTGGCCTCCTCGAGCTCGCTGTTCGCCTGCTGGATCATCTCGACGATCCCGGGGTTGATTTCCTTGTAGAAGTTCCCGAACGCGGAGTCGACCAGCAAGATCGTGAAGTTGGGGCCAGGATTGAACGCGCGTCCGACTTCCTGGATGGCCAGATCGAAGTCGCCAGACTTGCGCGCCTCTGTGTAGGCGCCCGGCTCCAGGAACTGAATATTCACGTCGAAGCCAACCAGGCGTAGCTGGTTGGAAATGTACTCCGCCGTTTCCTTGAGCCGCGGAAACCAGGCTGGGTTCAGTTTGAAGGAAAGCTTGGTGCCCGCCTGCACGCCGGCCTTGCCGAGCAAATCCTTCGCTTTGCCCATGTCAAACGGCACCGGATTGTTGAACAGCTGCTCGTCGTAGCCGATCGTACCCGGCGGGACGGTCGCTCCGACATTCTTGCCCAGCTTCTGGATGTTCTTGACGATATTGTCCCGGTCAATCGCGGAGGCAACCGCGAATCGCGCGTCGCGGTTCTTGAATGGGTCCTTGCGCACGTTGTAAGTGATGGCGATCACGCTCGAGCCCGGCGAACGCACGATCTGCAGATTTTGATCCTTACCTAGCTGCTCAGCTTGATCGCCGGCGAGGCCATCGATCAGGTCCACCTCGCCGCTCTGCAGCGCGGCAATACGTGTCGACTCCTCGGGTATGGGCCGGAAGACGTACTGGTCGAGCTTGACCAGGTCCTTGACCCAGTAGTCCTTGTTCGCGTCGCCGAGCCATTGCTGGTTGGCAGTCCAGGACTTGTACTTGAATGGACCGCTGCCGCCGATTTGCTTGTAGAACTCGGCGCCGTATTTCTTTTCTGCTGCTGGCGACAGGATCGGTTCGGTGAACGAGGTGATGAGGCCCGGGTTCGGCTTCGCAAGGTCGAAGCGAACCGTCGTCTTGTCGACGACCGTCACTCCCTGGAGGACGCCGTTGAACGCGGACGCATGCTGGAAGGTCGGGTTCGCCAACAGCCGATCATATGTGAACTTGACCGCGCTGGCATCGAGTTCGGAGTCGTCATGGAACTTGACACCAGACCGCAGCTTGAAGGTGTAGGAAAGGCCGTCACGGGCCATCGACCAGTCGGTCGCCAGGACGTTGATCTGCTTGCCCTGCTCGTCGGTATCCACCAGCGGGTCATAGAGCACGCGCGTGATGATGCCTTCCATCAGCCCCGAGATCTGTTGTGGATCCTGCGTGCGCAGGTCATCCCCGCGCGACCAGGTCAACTTCTTGCCGCCGCCGGCCGGGGCGCAGGCCGCTAGTGCCTGGGCGAGCGCCGGCGCCGCCAGCGCGCCAAGCCCGAGCCGCATCGCCTTCAGTGCCAGTTGCCGCCGACTGATCGGACCGAGGCGATGCCAGACCAGATTGTCGTTCGATGACGGTTCGTTGTTCGTCATGCATCCTCCTCCCGCGGGCATTGTACGCCCGCATCGACTGGCGCTGGCCGGTCTCGGCTGCGCGCATGCCCGCGTCGAGTGCGGCCATCACCCTGGTGATTGAAGTCCGGATCCAGCTGCGGGTGGAGCGGCTCGCCGGTCTCAGGTGATGCGCAAACGCGCCGGCGAGCGTCGCTGGGTGGGCTATCTAGCGAAGGGTCGCGTTCGAGCCGTAAACCACCATGCCATGCAGGCCGCAGATCGGTGATCGTGAGGGAGGATGGTCCCGCCGTGATGCGCAACATCCGCCGTGGTTTCCACGCCATCGTAGAGTCTGTCGCCGACGGCTGGTTTTCGCGTAGGCCGAGACCGACTTGCGAAGCTGAGTGAGCATGACTGGTGAGCACTCTGGTGTATACGGACGCGACACGCGCTAGCGCAGGGTGCACGCGTCGCCAACGGCGTCCACCACACGAAGTTGTCGGATGGCAAAACCTCCGCTGCACTCAGGCGGATCGCTCGTAGACGTGGTGCAGTCCATTCAGCACCGTCGCGACCGGATCGGCGGCCCACGGATGGTGAGCATGGTTGCGCAGGAACGTGCGCCAGGTCTGAGTGGGTGAGCGCGCTGGTCGGCGCCAGCGATTAGCGTCGAACCGAGCGACTGCTGTCCACAATGCCCAGCTTCAGCAGCTCGCCTCTGATCCGTTCCGTGCCCCGCAGCCGGTTGTCGCGCGACATGGTCCACCCGCGACCATGGCGCCGGTTGTCGCGGTCGCCCCATCAACTCTGTTGGGTCCAAGTGCGCAATGCGCAACAATCAGGTGAAGCGTCACCTGCTGCGCGGCAGCCCAGCACGGTGCTCATGCGGAAGCGCACAACCATCGTCACGAGTGGCTGGGGACGACTCACGGATCCGACGGGCATATGCGGCGACCGCTGACACGCACACCGCGAGCGGACCAGCCGCACAGAATCCGGTTATGACGAACGCGCTGACGAAAAAAAGGCTGAGCTGCCAGTCGTCCCAAAGTAGGCCGAATCCACCCAACAGGACAATCGTGCTGGTACCCATGACGCAGCCAGCGATCAACGCGGCAAACAGCGCGTGTAACACGGCGAGGCGCCGCACCCAGGCTGCCACAGTCACTGCCACGGCAACCTGTAGGACCAGAGCCAGGGCCACCGTACCGAACTGTGTCCACGCAGACACGGTCTCCACCCAGCTGGCGGTGGGTTCGCGCGTCTGGAACAGGATGCTGTACACAAGAAAGCTCGCGGCGAAGTACAGCAGACCGCCAAGCAAGCCGACACCCGCCGCGCGATCCGGACGGAGTGGTGGCTGCGACGGCATGGCAATCGCCGCGCTGGGACTGTCCAGAAACGCCCAGCTGGCTACCGTCGGCGCGTTGTACCGGTGTCGCCAGAGCCAGGCGCCTAGAGGATAGACGCACAGCGCGACGAACGAAGTCAGCATGAGCACGTCCAGTCCAACGAGAATCGCCGCGGCGCTCTGTGCAACGGAGTCCGCGCCAACTACATTCGCGACAACTGGTGAGGCTGCCTCATCTACTACCTGCCCCTGCAAATCGGACCACCTGACGGCGGCGCCACCCGTCCTCACCGCTAGGTACACGAAGAAGAAAACGCCCAGCCACGCCGCCAGCAATGCGCCGGCAATTGTCAACCCAATGCGGTAGGCCTGGCCTGGCGACGGATCATCCGCTGTTACCTCCAGCCAGGTCGATGCCCCGGCGGCGACCCATCGGAAGAATACGAAGAGTACGACCACCAGGAGTCCGCTCCAGGCGATATTGAGCACAGGTATTGCGATGTCGCCCACTGGCCCCTGCCCCCGCCCAAACTCCACCGCGGCTAACGAGAGCTCCTGGCCGAGCACCAGTCCGAGGGCCATGACGATACCCGCTCTTCCCGCGCCGCGCGACTGGCGACCTTCGGTCAGTGCTGCGAACGTCGCCCGCCACACTCCCAGTCCAACCACGCCAACGGCCAGCGGTGTACACACCAGAGCCGCTGCCACAGGTCGCACAATGGCGACTGGCATAGGCAGGAGCAGACCGAGCAGCACAATGACGTTTGGGAGAGCAATGCCGGTCGCCACACCGGTGGCAAATGCGTCCCACATGTGGATTCCGAACAGCGGCCGGGTATCGTCCAACACACGCCGCCGTTCGGCGGGATCGGGATGCACTTGCCACAACGTCCGCCACCAGCCGTGGGGCGGCCGCGGCAGTGCGTCCACGGTACGACGCAGCGCACCGGAGGGTCCGTCCCAGGTCGACGCGCGAACGTCGGCATACACTTCGCGCGCGCGTAGGACAGCGTTACGAGTGAAATACACCAGGGCAGCAAGAGGCACAATCCGCCAGCTCAAATCCGCGATGTCTCCGACAGGGCGGCCGGACACCACCTGGGCAGCGGCAAATGGGACAAGGGCGGCCAGGCCGAACGCCTGCCACATCGCGATCGTGAAGTAGGTCCTGTCCACGTCGGAGTTGCGGAGGTGCGCGAGCTCGTGCAGGATCACCGCTCGAAATGCAGGCCGATCATCATGCAGCTGCGTGATCAGTCCGCCGGTCAGGGCCACGTAGTAGCGTCGGAGGTGTCCAAACGCCAACCCGGAGCGGGCCGCGTTGAAAGGGCTCCAGACGAATGTTGGCGCAGCGGATAAGTCCGTTACCCCGCAAAGCTCGGCGAGGCCGGCGATCACGTCGCGCGCGGACGCGTCGATTGGCAGCAACCGCTGGGCGCGGATCCGACGTGCCGGAAAGGTCCAGTAGATGCCGCTCGCGACTATGAGCACAATGGCCGCTCCGCTCAGCATCCAGCCGGCTTCGACCCGATCCGCCGGTGCGGTGCACTCGCCATAGGCCAGAACGCGCGCGACCCGCTCGGCGTAGGACCCGGAGAAGTCAGTCGGGTCGTGCTCCCGAGCACACTGCTCATACTGGGCGCGTTTGTAGTCACGCGTCGGAGGTAGCGCTTCGAAAATTGCTGCGTACAGCAACAGACTCGAGCCGAGCACCGAAACAATGAGCAGCACGAAGCGAAAAGCGGTGTCCGACGGGAAGGCGAAGGGGTTCAGACGTGCGTGGCGTTCGCTAACCGTAGTGAGATCGGGAGAGCTGCTGGCCATCAGGTCGCGAGGGCCAGCCCCCCGATCAAGGAGTCCGCCAACAGCTCGGCTTTATTGGCGGTAAGTCCGAGCTGACGCCCCTTCTCAACCGCGATCTCACGGACCTGTGCGAGTTGCCGCTCGCTCAAGGCCGTTCCCATGTTTGGCGGGGCGGGCCCGTCTGACTTCGTCGGGTGGACCTTCTTGAACAGGGCCTTTACGAGATAGTGGATTACGCCTGGCGCCTCAGCGCGGGCGGACTTTGTGACCTCCGCGACAAGAAAAGTGACGACCTGCGTCGCCATTGCCAGCACCATCGGTGTCAGGAACTCGGCCTCGGCAGGGACCCCAAACCCGAGCGGCTCGTCCTTGCTCGTTGCGGCGCGCACGGTACGTTCTGGATCCTCAAAATAGGCGGCGCTGATCGGCGCCAGCAGTGGCAGCTCCTGCGGCGCCACCTCGGCAATGACGTGGCGCGCCGCGGCGAGAATGACTTGCTGCTGCTCATCGAGTTCGGTCACGCGCGCCTCCGGCTCATCTGGCTGAGGCAGCATGGTAGCGCCGCTCAGCCAGCCAAGTAGCCGAACCTCGCGGTCGCTTGGAACTCGGAAGCCGCCGCAGCTAATGTGCACCGCAGGGCTGTGCCTGTCGCCACCGGGTGTCGCAACAGCACAACGCCGTTTGAACCGAGCAGCCTCGCGCCAACAGGAAGAACAGCGACGGGCACGCCAGCGACCAAACGGCGCAGGCCCGGTAACCGTTACCAGCCGCCGGTGCGTCGGGAGTGCCGCAAGAACGCCGACGCGACGCAGTGCGGTCAGTACGACGGCTTCGCCGCGGCGTGCCGAGCCGTCGGTAGGGACATCAAAGACTTCGACGTTTGCAAGATGTCCTACCTGGGTGTTGCGCCGGACGCAGCAGGTGCCAGAGTAATGCTCGATGAACTGGCAACCAGGTACAACACGACGCCAGCGACGCTGACGGAGCAGATGGTAGTAGCCACCCCGGATGAGATCGCTGAAAGACTGCGTACGCTCACCGAAATCGGGATCAATCACCACATTTTCTGGCTGCCGAAATCGCAGCACTGGCCAACTACTTGGACGCACTGGAGCTCCTGGCTCGGGAACTCGTTCCACGCGTACGCGCTTGACCAGAAGGTAGCTACGGGCGGGTGCTACTCTGCCGCTCCTGCCCCGATTCTTCTAGGGTTATCTCTGACGGTTGAGTCATCGACGACGATGGGATACCAGCAGGACCGGTAAATGGGTTCCAGTTTTCTTATGGGTTATCGAGAAATGGCGCAACCGCCGCGCCCGGTGGACCAGCATGGCGAGACCTTTTGTTTGCGCGGGCGGCAGGCCTGAGGCGGTTCCACGCCCGGACGCTGGCCACCGCAGCGCCGCACCTCGTGAACACTGAGCTCGATGGGTAAGCGCAAATCAGTGAACCGACTGTCGCGACCGGCTGACTATTCGATGCGCGGCAGATCAGCATCGTTATTGCCTGCCTTCACCAACGTGCGTAAAGGGACTGGAGTTCTCGACGCCTTTAGATAAACCGCGCCGACGCCCCACGCCGCCCGGTCGCGAGGGACCACTCAAAGCGTCTGAGCAGTCCCTGAGTTCTGTCGAACGAGCATCAGCGCTCCCGCAAGTTGAGCCCCGCCTGGTGCTGCCATGAAGGCGTCTGAAATCGTCCCGACTTCGTCTTAGCGCCCCACACTTCGACAGGCGAATCTGTGGTTTTCCGCCACGATCCAGGCGTCGATACCAACGTGCATCGGTCCAACGCCGCTCTCCGAGCAGAGCTCGGGGAGACGCGTGAAATGGGGTTCGGTCAACGCGGCGGACAAAGGCTCCGTCTGTAGCTCGAAGGGTGCGATGCCGCTGGGCCCACCTGTCGGTGCCGCGAGCTCGAGCTCCGTCCGCGGACCACTGGCTAGAGAACTACTCACCACCGCTGCACTGACCGCGTACGCGACCGTGGCAGAGACCGCGAGCGTGGCGATCAACGGCAGCAGCGATCGTCCGCTGTTCAAACCCGCACATACCAGCGCGGCCATTCTTGTCATCGCGAGCCCCCTCCAGGTGGGACGCTCGCCACACTAGAAACGCGCCCGGCATCCGGACATCGGCAGTCTGCCAGGGTCGGCGAAGATTGGCAGATTGCCAGGCCTGTGGGGTTATTGCGTCAGTCGAGCAGGCCGTGCTCGGTCGCCCACACGCCCATCTGATGGCGTGAAGCGAACCCAAGCTTGCCGAGAATGTGCTCGATGTGAGCCGCGACCGTGCGCTCGGTTATCACGAGGCGCTCGGCGATCTGACGATTGGTCAGCTCCTGGGCCAGCAACACCGCCACCTCGTGCTCGCGGGGGCTTAGCTCGAGCGCGCCTCGCGCGTGACCTGGCACCGGCGCGGCCGGCGTGGCTGGAGGCTGAGTCGCGGCCAGCGCCAGCTCTTCGACGCGTTCGAGCGGCCACGCGCGGCCAGCTTCCCAGGCGCGCGCGGTTACCTCTGCCCCCAGTACCTGGCGGAGAGGCACCAGCCAATGGTCGAGCGCGGTGCGTCCAACAGCCGACAGCGGTGCGCCGATGCTCTCGCGAATGCCGCCCGCCGCCCCGGCCAACTGCACAGCTCGAATGGGCTCGTTCATAGCCGAGGCGAGCGCGGCAATGCTCTCCACGGACTCGGCAACCCCGGCGCGGTCGCCCACCTCTGCATGCAAGTGCATGCTCTCGAGTAGCACCGACCGCGCTTCGTTGCGCGCGAGCGCCAGGCCTGCCTCACACTGGGCGATCGCGGTCGTATGGTCCTCTTCTAGAGACGGCAGCCACCCCAGGTTGCTCAACTCAATGGCTTCGTTGACCCGATCGCCGGCAGTTCGCGCGACAGCCAGCGCCTCGTCGAAGTACGCCTGGGCGGCTTGATAGTCAGTCTGCTGCAACGCGATACACGCAAGATCGGCGAGCGCGTTGTGCAGCAGCCACGGATCGTTGGCCTGGCGCAAGAGCGGCAGCGCCTCGCTATAGATCTCCAAGGCTGTGGTATAGCTTCCCTGCCGCCACGCCAGACTGGCGTTGATACTCAGGGCCACCGCGCGCATGGCTTGCTCCGCCTCTGCCGCGGGGAGTGCTGCCAGCAGCGTCAGCCACCCTCGGCCCTCGGTGTAGAGACCCGCATGACCCAGAGGTTTCAGTGCGCTCGGCCGAGTCGCAGTCCCATCTGTGCTTCGCCGTGCTCCACGCACCAGCGCAAGGCGGTCCGCAGATTTTCCTGCTCCTGCTCGAGCGCGGCGTGAGCCGCCGGGCGGCCGACCCCGCCGACATTGGCATCGGGCTCCAGCTTGCGCCGCGAACGCCTCGTAGTACACGGCATGCTGTCGCCGAAGTGCGTCCAGCTCACCACTGCTGACGAGCCACTCGCGTGCATACTGGCGAACGGGCTCCAGGAGCCGGTAGCGGGCTCGCCCCGCCCGTTCCTCCACCTGGACCAATGACCTGTCTACCAGTTGGGCGAGCATGGGCAGCACGTCCCGTGGCTCGACTTCGCCGCGGGCGCAAACAGCCTCGGCGGCTTCCAGGCTCCAGCCGCCAGCGAAGACGGCAAGCCGCTGGAAGATGACACACTCCGGTTCCGAGAGCAGGCCGTGGCTCCAGTCCAACGTGGCGCGCATGGTCTGCTGGCGGCGGGGCGCCGTACGGTTGCCACCGACCAGCAGTCGGAACGCATCGTCCAGCCGCTCCAGTATCTGCTCCACTCCGAGCGCGCGTACCCACGCCGCGGCGAGCTCGATCGCCAGCGGGAGGCCCTCCAGTCTGGCGCAGATCGAAGCCACTGCCGCCGCGCTACGCGGCGTCAGCCCAAAGTCTGCCTGGGGCCGCTTTCGCGCGCTCGATGAACAACTCGACCGCGGGATACTTCGCTACCGCTTCGGGAGGCACCGCCGACCTCGGATCAGGGATCTGCAGCGGAGGGACACGCCAGGCCACCTCGCCAGATATGCAGGGGCTCGCGGCTGGTCACGAGCAGGCGGACCGTCGAGCAGCCCCGCAACAACGTGTCTGCCAACTCGGCACACGTCTGGACGAGGTGCTCGCAGTTGTCCAGCAAGAGCAGC
>WNFU01004361.1_pt1 | contig 34360 bp, 23 predicted proteins | sample 5400121 | NCBI WGS metagenome assembly WNFU01 (sample SAMN13153360, study PRJNA577476) | soil metagenome | isolation source: 100 cm soil or saprolite under grassland replicate 1 | place: USA:California | collected 2016-06-15
ACAAGATGAGTCCGCATTCGCCGCCCGGCACACTGCTGCTGGCCAAAGGGCTTAACCCGGACCAGGGCGGCGCAGAGCTAGTGTACTATGAGACCGCCAGCGGCGGCGCGGTGTTCTCGGCCGGCTCGATCACCTACCCGGCAGCCCTGCTCGTCGACGTATCGCTGTCGCGAATCACGGTCAATGTGATCATGCGTTTTCTGGGGCGCTGACGCGCTTGCCACAGGCGCGATCATCGAGCATCTCGCTTGGCGAGCAATTTACGCCTGCGGCAGCATGGTACTTTATGATCAAGTGTTTTCAGTTTTGCGCTCGTAGAGCGCAAAACTGAAAACAAGAAAGGGAAAAGTACCGCTCTGCCGAAGGCAAAAACGCCGACTGCGTAAGTTCTGTCATATGAGGAATCATAATGAAGATCACCAAGATTGAGACGATCCCGGTGAGCATCCCCATCAACCCGCAGCGCGCCGTCAGGGGCGGGCGCGGCGCGCATACCGTCTCGCAGTTCCTGCTGGTCAAGACCCACACCGACGCCGGGATCGTCGGGTTGGGCGAGGTGTCGGCGACGCCGATCTGGAGCGGCGAGAATCGCGGGCAACCCGTTCACCAAGGCAGGGATCGAGATGTCGCTGTGGGATATCTTGGGCAAAGCGGCCGGGTTGCCGGTCTACCGGCTGCTGGGCGGGCCGGCGCGCGACTTCGTCACCACCAAGTTCTCGGTCTCGGGCGTCGCGCCGGAGCGCGCGGCCGAGATCGCGGCTTGGGCGGTCGAACAGGGCTTCCGTGCCATGAAGGTCAAGGTTGGGATCGAGCCAGACAAGGATGTGGCGCGCGTGCGCGCGGTGCGCGCGGCGATCGGTCCCGACATCCGCCTGGGCGTCGACGCGAACGGCGGCTGGTCGCCGCGCGTCGCGATCCAGACCATCCGCCGGCTGTACGAGTACAACATCGCCTTCGCCGAGCAGCCGGTCGCACCGCTGGATGTGGCCTGGCTGGCCGATGTGCGGCGGCAGGTGACTGTGCCGGTGATGGCCGACGAGAGCCTCTACACGCTGCAGGATGCTATGGCGATCGTGCGGGCCGACGCGGCCGATGTGCTGTCGCTCTACATCGGTAAAGGCGGCGGGATCGGGCCGGCGCGCAAGGTCGCCGCAGTGGCCGAGGCGGCCGGACTGACCTGCACGGTCGGCAGCAATCTTGAGATGGGCGTCGCCAGCGCGGCGATGATCCACCTGGCCATGGCCACGCCGGCGATCGGCGCGGAGGACTTCCCCTGCGATATACTCAGCCCATTCTACTACGAAGGTGACCTGCTGTCCGAGCCGCTGCCGATCCGCGCCGGCGAGGCCCGCCCGCACGAGCGCCCCGGCTTGGGCGTGGAGCTAGACGACGAGAAGGTCGAGTTCTTTCGGGTTAGGTAGTCGCTTGCTTTTGCAATTTGCGCAGTGGCCTTTGCGGGTCGCTCATTTTGCCTGCGGCAGCAAGGTATCCGGATCATCTTCTGTTGGTGGGTTTTCCGCGCAGGGCGCGGAAAACCCACCAACGAATCAATGAAAAGTACCACTCTGCCGAAGGCTAAAGGCAGACGGCTTCAAAGGAGAGGAAAGCACCATGATCATCGATGTTCACACCCACCCGCCGCAGTACAAGGACGCGGTGCCGGAAAGCGATCTTGTGATCAATAAGGCCTGGCGCCCTGATCGCCCGGTGATCTCCAGCGTCTCGTGGAGCGACTATATGGAGAATCAGCACCCGGCCGATCTGTCGCTGGTCTTCGCGGTGGCGTGGTACCCCGGCTTGAAGGTGCCCACGCTCAGCGGCCAGGAGCGCGGCGACACCAGCTGGTACGACGGCGACTACAACGACGCGGTCGCGACCTTCGTGGCCGTGCACCCCGACCGGCTGATCGGCTTCATGGCGCTGCACCCGCACGATCCGAAGTGCCTGGACGAATTCGACCGCTGCCGCGCCGACCTAGGCATGCGCGGCGTCAAGCTCGGCGCAAACTACCAGAACTTCGACCCGCTGGAGGCGCGCGCGCTGGCGATCTACGAGCGGGCGCAGAAGCACGGCCTGCCGGTGCTATTCCACCAAGGCACCTCGCCGGTACGCAACGCGCCGATCCGGCTGGCCCACCCGCTGCTGATGGACGAGATCGCCATGCGCTACCCCGACCTCAAGATCATTATGGCGCATATGGGTCACCCCTGGCAGGCCGACACCTGCGTGGTGATCCGCAAGCACCCCAACTTGTACGCCGATATCTCGGGCTGCTTCTATCGCCCGTTCTCATTCTGGGAGCAGTTGGTCAAAGCGGCCGAGTGGAACGTGCTCGACAAGCTGCTGCTTGGCAGCGACTACCCGATCACCACCGTCCAGGAGACGATCGACGGCCTGCGCAAGGTCAACCGGATCGTCGAGGGCACGAATCTGCCGCGCGTACCCGAGGAGGCGATCGAGGCGATCATACACCGCGACGCGCTGACGCTGCTTGGGCTGCGCTAGCGCCGAACGGTGCTGTCGTGGGCGTGATGCGAGCGGCTCGCGCATAATCGCGTGCGACGTTCGTCACTACAACTCGAATGGGCGCACCAACGTCGCGACACAGTCGCCTTGGCGGGTCAGCGGGAAGGCCCGCCGGCTGATCAGCATCCCGCTGGTGCGGGCGATCACTGGCCAGGGCTGCTGGTGCGCCTGCTCGATCGAGTGGATCTGGCCGATCGGCTGGCTAGCCGCAATTGTCTCGCCCATCTCATAGAACGGCTCGAAGATTCCGCTCGCCGGAGCCATGATATTATCGTCGCGCTGGACGGCCGCCACCACGCGCGCCGGTTCCGTGGGGCGCGTGAATGGCTCGTCCACCAGGATCTCGTGCAATCGCAAGACGTTGCGAATCCCGCGCTCGGCAATCTGCAACATCGCGGTCCCGAACTGCGACGCACTGCCAATCTCGGTGCCCAGCGTAATCTTGCCCAGCCGCTCGGCTTCACCCGGCAACAGCCCCTCGCCGCCGACATCGCGGTAGATGAAGACATACGGCGCGCCCCAGGCCATTCCGGCACGAATCATCGCGCGCATCTGCGGTTCGTCGGGCACATGGTGCATGTTGACCGAAGGCAGGAAGTGGGCCGAGCGCCCGCCTGAGTGAATGTCGACGACGAGATCGGCCAGTGGGAACAGCGCGTTGGTGACGTAGTGGGCGATCATGCCGGTGAGCGTGTCGTCGCGCCGGCCGGGAAACACGCGGTTCATGTTGCGACCATCGATTGGCGAGAGGCGCGTGCCGGCCTCCACCGCCGGCCGGTTCAGCATGGGCACGATAATCAGGCGGCCCTGCACTTGCTCCGGCTGGATCTCGCGCGCCAGCTTCAGCAACGTCACCGGCCCCTCGTACTCGTCGCCGTGATTGCCGCCAAAAAGCAGTGCAGTCGGGCCGCGCCCGTTCTGGACGACCGTAATCGGGATGTACTGGGTGGTCCATCCCGCGCTGTTGTTCGACTGCGGCACCCCCAGGTGTCCCGCCTGTTTGCCCGGCCGATCATAATCTACGTCGCTAAAGATCTGGCTATCGATCGCCATAGGTATTCTCCTTCCAATCGGGGATAATCGGCAAAACCATATATGACGGCCGGTCGCGATCGAGGTAGACGGCGTTGTGCGCAACCAGCGTGTGGGTGTGGCGCCCGACCGGCTCACCAGTGTTCGGGTTCAGGTCGAAGCGTGGGAAGTTGCTGCTCGAAATGTCGAGCCGGAGGCGGTGGCCGGCCTGGAACAGGTTGCTGGTCGGCGGTAGCGTGATCGTGACCGGGTACACCTGGCCGGGCGTCAGCAATTGCTCCTGCTCGAAGCCGTCGCGATAGTGGCAGCGGATGATTCCATCGGCCAGGTACATGTGATAGCCTTCGGGGTAATCGGGGCTGGACGGGTACACGTCGATCAGCTTAGCGGTGAAGTCCGTGTCGAGCGCCGATGAGGCGACCCAGAGCTTGATCTCGATCGGGCCGGTGACTTCGACCGCCTGTGCCAGCGGGCGGGTTTGGAACACGAGCACGTCGGGGCGCATGGTCAGCGGCAGGTACGGCGGGCAGCTGCCAATCAGCCCAGGCCGCTCTTGCTGATGGGCCGGGCCGTCGGGCACCACGCTGCGCATCAAGGTGTACGGCGACAAATAGCGCACCCAGAACGGGTCGAGCCCGCCATCCGGCGCGAGGAACTCGTAGAAGCCGGTCACCGGGCCGCCGATCGTCGGAACCGGCCGGGCCGGGTCGTAGCTGAAGCGCGCCGGCGCACAATCGGCGCGTGGCGGTTCAGGGTCGAGGCCGCCGCCGGCATGCAGATAGTAGCTGGTATACTGCGTGCGGGCCAGCGGCCACTCGCGCTCGGCGCGCCAACGCCCGCCGTGGTCGAGCCGGCCGCCGATCGTGCGCCGGCCGCTGCCGCCGCCCATCACGAAGATTTGCACCGGCGGGTCATCTTCAACCGCAGTCGGCGCGTCCTTTAGCCAGCGGTCGAACCAGCGCAGCCGCTCGGGGTTATAGCGCGTAAAACCCCAGGCAGCATCTGGCCCAAAATCGACGTCGTTGGCGGTAAAGGTCGGCGCGTCGATCCGCATGCCATTATGCGTCCAGGGCCCCATGATCAGGCGCTGGGGCGTGCGGTTCTGTCTGGCCATCGCGGCAAAATGATTGGTCGTGGCGATCGCGTAGGGGTCGAACCAGCCGCCGCTGAATGTGGCCGGGATGTCGGCGTGGCGCTCGAAGAAGCGGCTGAAGTCGTTGCACTCGGCCGACCAGAACTCGTCGTAGGCGCCGCGCGTGTAGTAGTCGAACAGCACCGCTTCGAGGGATGGCACGGCGGCCAGCGGCGTGTGGCCCGGCTTGAATGGCGTGACATACACCAACTCACGCATGCGGCTCATCGCCTGCAGAATCGCCGTGCGCACCGTCGGGTCGGCCAGCGCCTCCTGCGAGTCCTGGGCGTGGATGAACAGCGCGCCGAACATGTGCAGTTGCATCGCGCCGCCCCAGCGCACTTGGTGCGCGTAGCTGTTGGTTGGCGCGACGTCGGGCCAGATTGCGGTGAGATGTGGCGGCCGGTACAGCGCCGCGTGGGTCTGCACCAGGCCAGGGTGCGAGCTGCCGACCATGCCGATCCGCCCGTTCGACCAGGGCTGCGCGGCGATCCATTCGATTGTGTCGTACCCATCGCGTCCTTCGTTGGCATTGGCGGTGTGGCGGTACTGGCCGTGCCCCTCGGAGCCGTAGCGCCCGCGCAGATCTTGCTGCACCGTCACATAGCCGCGCGGCGTGAAGAACTCGGCGATCGTGCTGATGTAGCGTGGCGCGGCCTTGTCGTATGAGGTGCGCAGCAAGATCGTCGGGAAGCGACCGGTTGCCGGCGCGCCATCACGCGCGGGATAGTAGACGTCGGCGGCCAGCCGCACGCCGTCGCACATCGGGATCATCACGTCCTTGGCGATCAGCAGGCCGTAGGCGTTTGCTGTATCTGTCATTACACTGCTCCTCGGTGTGGCCCAAAGCCTGCGGCAGCAAGGTACTTAACATTTATGTTGTCGTTTTGTTTCGCCCCACAAGGCGAGCCAAAACAACAGCAGGAGATCAGCGAATACTGCTCTGCCGTAAGGCTAGCGCGTATCGCGGCGTAACACCTGCCCACCCCGATTCCCGGTCAATACACCATCCTTCAGCGTGACCACACCATTCACCAGGACATGGCGCATACCAATGGCGGTCTGATTCGGCGCGAAGGTCGTACCGCGCTCGGCGAACTGTGCGGGGTCGAAGATCGCCAGGTCGGCTGGCGCGCCAATGCGCACCAGGCCGCGGTCGGCCAGCCCAAGCCGGCTGGCCGGCAGTGTGGTAAGGCGGCGCACGGCTTCCTGTGGGCTGAGCGTGCCTGTTTCGCGCACGAAGTGGCGGAAGAACCAGCCGGCCCAAGTATATGCGCCATGGAATGAGGTGCCCGCCAGCGGTCCATCGGGCGCGAGCGCGGTCGCGTCGGAGCCGACCATACAGCCGGGTTGCTCGAAGGCCGCTCGGATGTCGTGCTCGTGGTATGCGAACGCGATCACCATTAGGGCATGGATATCGTCGATCTCGGCCAGCAGAATGTCGCAGATCGTATCGAGCGGATCGCACCCGCGCGCCGCGCTGATCTCGGCGATGCTCTTGCGCGCCAGCTCGGGTTGCGCGCGGCTATCGAACAGCACGATTCGGCTCCAGTCGTCGCGCGCCAGCGCGGTGATGATACTGCGGTAGCTGCACAGCTCGCGCCGCAGCGCCGGGTCGCGCAGCCGCGCCGCGGTCGCGGCGCGATCGCCCTCCAGCGCCCAAGGCGGCAGCGCGGCGGTCAGGTTGGTCGTGCCGAACAGCCGCGTATGCATATCGAAGCCGACATCCAGCCCGCGCGCGCAGGCCGCGTCGACCTGCTCCAGAGCCTGCTCGACGGCCCGGCGCCCATCCTCGGCCAGCCGCGCGACCACGCTAATATGTGAGATCTGCAGCGGCAGATTGGCCGCTTCAGCAGTGCGAATCGCCTCGGCTATCGTCTCGTACGCCTCGCCGGGGCGGTTGCGTGTGTGCGTGGCGTACAGCGCGCCGGCATGGGCGGCCACCTCGCACAGCGCCACAATCTCGGACTCGCTGCAGGCGCGCTCCGGCCCATACTCTAGACCGGTCGAGAAACCGAACGCGCCTTCTTCGAGGCTCTGTGCCAGCAGTCGCTGCATTCGTCGAACCTCGTCGGGCGTCGAAGGCCGGTCGAGAGCGCCGGCGACCGCCAGGCGCAGATTGCCGTTCGGCACCAAGGTCAGCACATTTACCGCCGGCCGGCCGGCTTCGAGCTGTTCCAGGTAGCCGGCCATACTACGCCAGCCGATCGGGTATCCGGCCTGGTAGCCATAGATATTGGATTTAGCTAGCTCGGGGTCGACGAGCGGCGCGCAGCCGTGGCCGCAGTTGCCGATCACCTCAAGCGTAACGCCCTGTGTGACCGAGCTGACAGCGCGCGGGTCGGCCAGCAGCGTGAAGTCGGAGTGACTGTGGATGTCGATGAAGCCGGGCGCGACCAGCAGTCCGCGCGCGTCGAGCGCCGGTGGGTTGCCGGCCGCAACCTGCGCGTCGAGCGCACCGTGCGGAATAATCTCCGCGATCCGGCCGGCTTTGATGGCGAGGTTGGCTCGAAACGGCGGTGCGCCGGTGCCATCCACCACCTCGCCGCCGGCGATGAGTAAGTCGAAGTCGGTCATTGCTTTGGCCCGCCCGATCCGTCATGTTTATCAGATTTGATCAACTCTCATCAACGCGCGCAGCTCGGCGGTCGCGTCCAGATCGGCCTCCAGCGTGCGCTCGTTTATCACAACGCCGTACTGCTCGCGCGCGGCCGCCAGCGAGACTTTGTCGTTGCGCACATCGCTGGCTACTTCGTCTGGCGGGCGCTCGAGCGGGTCGCCCCAGCCGCCCCCGCCGGCCATATGGTGGTAGAGCAACTCGCCTGCGCGGATGGTCGTCGCGATCATCGTCGGCAGCAGTTCCTCGCCGCCTGCCCGTGTAAGGATATTGGTCGACGGCGCCCCAGGCTGGCCGCCGTACAGCCCATAGGGCCGGTGGACACGCCGATCCGACCGAATGCTCAGGTTCGCCTCGCCCGCCAGCAACCGCCAAGAACGTTCGACCGCCATGCCTCCGCGGTAGCGACCGGCGCCGCCGCTGTCGCGCATCAACCCGTAGTGCTCGATCCGCAGCGGGTATTCGCACTCAGCCTGCTCGACCGGGATGTTGCTGGCGACGTTCGCCGGCGCGCACAGGCCGTCGTTGCCGTCGCAGTGCGGGCGCCCGCCCCACGCGCCGGTCAGCAACTCGTAGTAGATATATGGGCCGCGGTCGGGCCGCTGCCCGCCAATGATGACCAGCGTGTTCCCGCCCTCGCCGGCCGCCGGCACGCGATCGGGCAGCATGCTGGCGAGCGCGCCCAGTACCGTGTCGATGATCCGGAACCCCGTCACGCCGCGCATCGACGACGCGGCTGGCATGACTCCGTTTACTACCGTGCCGGGCGGAGCGACGACTGTGAGCGGCCGGAAGATGCCGGCCGTGTTGGGAATCTGCTCCTCGAGCATCGCACGCACGCACATCGCCACAGCCGAGGTGGTGAACGACAGCGTGCTGTTGAGCGCGCCGCGCACCTGTGCGTCGGTGCCGGTGAAGTCTGCCGTCAGCGTGTCGCCCGCGATTGTAATAGTGACCTCGAAGCGCACCGGCGGCCCGCCGACGCCGTCGCTGTCCAGATGGTCCACGAAGGTCGCCCGGCCGTCGGGCCATGCCGCGATCTCGGCGCGCATCAGCCGCTCGGTATAGTCGATCAGGTCGGCCGACGCGCGAGCGAAGGTCGCCAAGCCGTAGCGTAGGATAATATCGTGAATCGCGCCCTCGCCAATATGGCAGGCGGCCAACTGAGCGCGGATATCGCCGATCGTTTGGTGCGGCACGCGCACATTGGCGCGGATCAGCGCGAAAATTGCCTCGTCGGGCTCGCCGCGGCGGTACAGCTTCAGCCAGGGGATGCGCAGCCCTTCCTGAAAGATCTCGGTATTATCGCACGCCGCACTACCAGGCAGCCGACCGCCCAGATCCATATGATGCGCGGTGCTGACCGCGAACGCGACCCGCTGGCCCGCCCAGAAGATCGGTTTGACGATGAAGATATCGGGGATGTGCATCCCGCCCTCGAACGGGTCGTTCAGAATGAAGATGTCGCCCTCGTCGATCGCATCGCCGTACTTCTCGAACAGCGTCGCCAATGCGAAAGGGACCGCGCCCAGGTGCAGCGGGATCGTAACACCCTGCGCGATCATCTGCCCGCTGGCGTCGCAGAGCGAGGTCGAGTAGTCAAGGCAATCGCGCACGATCGTCGAGTAGGCGGTACGGTAGAGCGCCAGCGCCATCTCGTCGGCGGCCGAGGCCAACGCGTTCTGCATAATCTCGCGCGTGATTGGATCGATGTCAGACATGCCTTAACTCCATCACGATTTGGCCCTGTTCATCCAGCCGCGCGCACATGTCGGGCGATATCACCGTCGTCGAGTCGTATTCGTCGACCAACAGCGGGCCATTGCGGCCATCGGCCAGGTCAGCGCGCGCCACGACCGGCGTCTCGATCATGCCCCACACAGGGCCGAAGTAGGCCTGACGCGATCGCTCGGCCGGTATGTAGGTCGCCATCGGTATCACGGCGCTCGGCTGCGTCTCAAGATTGGCCCGGCCGATCAGTCGAACCGCGACAACCTCGACGGCGTTATCCGGATCGGAGCGATGCCCGTAGAGGCGCTCATGCTCGGCCTCGAACACCCCACGCAGTTGGTCGGCCCGTGCATGCTCCGGTGCGTCGCTCAGCGCAATTCGAATCTCGGAGGTCTGCCCCTGGAAGCGCATGTCGGCGCTCCAGCTCAACACGACCTGGCCGGCGGCGAAGCCCTCGGCCTGAAAGCGTGCGTACATGTGTGCGCGCAGCTCCGCGACAATCTGCCGTAGACCGGCGGCGATACGTTCCGGCCCGGCGAGCATGCAGCTACGGATGTCGTGGTGCTCGATACCCGATAGTAGCAGTCCGAGCGCGCTGAAGAGACCCGGCAGCGGCGGGATGCGCACCTGCGAGTTGCCAAGCTCGCGCGCCAGGCCGGCCGCGTGGATTGGGCCGGCGCCGCCGAAGGCGATCAGAGCAAAGTCGCGCGGGTCGCGGCCGCGCTCGGTTGAGACGGCCCGCAGCGCGCGCATGGTGCGCGCGTTGGCGATCCGGTGGATGCCGTCGGCCGCCTGTAGCACGTGCATGCCCAGCGGCGCGGCGATCTGGTCGTGGATCGCGCGCTCGGCGGCATCACGATCGATGCGGACCTGCCCATCGGCCAGTTGGCCTGTGCGGATGTAGCCTAGCACCACGTTCGCATCGGTGACGGTGGGCAGCGCGCCGCCGCGGCCGTAGCACGCCGGCCCTGGCAGCACCCCGGCGCTGCGCGGCCCCACGCGTAGCCCGCCGGCGCGATCGAGATAGGCGATACTGCCCCCGCCCGCGCCAACCTCAGCGATGTCGATGCTTGGCGCGCGGATCAGCTCGCCGCCGCCACCAACTAGCCGGCTGCCGGCTGAGAGCGCGGCGCCGACCTCATACTCTGCGCTGTAAGCGACCGCGCCGTCCTCGACGATCGAGGCCTTCGCGGTCGTTCCGCCGACGTCGAGCGTAATCACATTGGTAGTGCCCGCGCGCCGCGCCATGATACCGGCCGCTAGCACGCCGGCCGCCGGCCCCGACTCCAGGACGTAGACCGGGCGGCGCGCAGCGTCATCTTCCGGCGTCAGGCCGCCGGCGGACTGCATGATCAATAATGGCGCCGCGATCTCCAGCGCGCGCAGGCCGTCGCGCATCGCGGTCAAGTAACGCCGCATCACCGGCTGCACATAGGCGTTGACAGCGGTCGTCGCGCTACGCTCGTATTCCTTGCGCTCTGGTAGTACCTCATGCGATAGCGAGATCTGTAGGTGTGGCAGCCGTCGCCGCAAGAAATCGCCTATCAGCTGCTCGTGTTGTGGGAAAGCGTAAGCATGCAACAGGCAGACCGCGACCGACTCGACACGGGCGCGCTCCAGCGACACGGCAAGCGCCGCTAGCTCGGTCTCGTCCGGCGCGAGCAGCACCTGCCCATCGGCCGCGATGCGCTCGGCGATCTCGAAACGTAGCGCGCGCTCGACCAGTGCGGGCGGCTTCTCGAAGAACAGGTCGTAGAGCTGCGGCGCCCTGATTCGCCGCAACTCGAGCACGTCGCGAAAGCCGCGCGTCGTGATCAGCGCGGTGCGCGCGCCGCGATGCTCCAGGACTGCGTTGGTCGCGACGGTGGTACCGTGCGCGACCTCGGTCACTGCAGAACCCGATCGGTCGGCGGCCCGCAGCAGATCTGCCACCGCCTCGAGCACGGCTTGCTCGAAGTTGGGCGGCGTCGAAGGCACCTTACGTGTCCAGACGTGCCCGGCTTCGTCTATCGCCACAACGTCGGTGAATGTTCCGCCGACGTCAGCCCCGATACGGATGGCTGGTTGCGAGATCGTGTTCACTTTATGTGCTTTCCTAAATGACACAACTGTCGCGGTCGCCCCGACAATCTGTTTTTGCCCGCGTTCGCTCTGGTACGTCCTGCTTCAATGTTTTTCGTTTTTGCACTCTGCGAGCGCAAAAACGAAAAACGATGAAAAGAGCAAGTACCACTCTGCCGAAGGCTATCAGGGCGTTTTGGACGCCACGGCGTAACTCGTGTAAAGGATACAGCTTTAACCTGGAATCACCGGCAGCAGAATGTGCGACGGGTACGCGCTGCTGTGCAAGATCGTCTGGTGCGCGATCAGCCAGCGCGTCCCGGTGGCGCTGCCCTCGCCGGTGTTCAAATTGCGATCGAAGCGCGGGAAGTTCGAGCTAGAGATCTCGACGCGCAGGCGATGGCCCTTAAGAAACACATTACTGGTCGACGCCAGCTCGATGTGGTACTCGGCCACTTCGCCGGGCTCCAACAACTCGGCCCGCTCGAAGCCGCCGCGGTGGCGCGCGCGGATGATCCCTTCGGCGATGTGCATGGCCGCGCCGGTTGGGTGTACGTCGACAAGCTTGGCCGTGAAGTCGGTATCGCGCGCCGATGACGCGGCGTAGAGCACCACCTCCAACGGACCGGTTACCTCCAGGTCTTGCTCGAGCGCCGGGCTCGTATACACGAGCACGTCGTCGCGGCGCTCGATCGGGCGCTGGTCGAGTGGGCCGGGGAGGATCTGGTCGGCGGCGAACTTCATCATCGTCCAGGTCGAATTATTGCCGCCCAGCGTCGGCACCGGATCGTCGGGGTCGTAGTCGTAGCGATCGGCCGGCTCGCCTCCCGGTGGCTCGGGCGTCAGCGTGCCGTCGCCGGCAAGCGTATTGGCCTTACCATTGCTGTGGAGATAATAGGGTGTGAAGACTGTGCGTGCCAGCGGCCACTCGTGCTCGTGGCGCCAGACGTTCGCGCCCATCACGAAGATTCGGATCGGCGGCTCGTCCGCGATACCATTGTTGTCCCCTTTGAGCCAATAGTCGAACCACCGCAGATCCTCCGCATTCAAGTCGACATACGCGCTCGGGCCGAAATCGAGGTCGCCCAGGCGCGACGACTCGGGGATGTGGTGGGTCCAGGGAACGATATAGATCTTCTGATTCTTGCGGGCGCGCACGGAGTAGCCACGCTCGCGCATCCCGTTCCACATGCGAAACATCGCGGCCGTGTATGGATCGTACCAGCCGCCCTGCTGGTAGATCGGCGCGTCGATCTGGTCGAGCTTCGTCTCGATGTTGAGCGCGCGCCAGTAATCATCGTAGGTTGCATGCTCCATCCAGTCGCGGAAATACGGGATCGGCCGCCCGATCGCCTCGACATCGGCATCGATCAGCGGCAGGTGGCGATAGAAGCGCTGATTGCCGAACAGATGCGTGCAGCCCTTCTGCACATAAGCCACGCTGGTCGAAAATGTGATCGCCGCCATCATTGTCAGGGCCCATTGTACGGCTCCGCCGATGCGGTGACAGTCGCGGAAGTAATCGCCCATGATCACCTGCGGCGCCATTGCCGTGAGGTACGGGCTACGGTAGGGCGCAAGCTGCCATTGGAACAACCCGCCGTACGAGCGCCCACTGGCGCCGATCTTGCCATCGCACCAGGGCTGGTGGGCGATCCACTCCAGCGTGTCGTACCCGTCCGGGCCGTCGTCGCGGTATGCGTAGAACTCGCCCTCGGACTCGAACTTGCCTCGATTATCTTCAATCACGCATGCATAGCCTCGCCGCGCCCACCAGACCGCCCAGTCGATATGCGCGTCGCGCGTGCTCTCGTATGGCGTGCGCAGCAAGATCGTAGGGAAGCACCGGCCATCGCGCGGTAGGTAGACATCCGCCGACAGCCGAACGCCATCGCGCATGGATACCTTCAAATCGTAGCAGCAGTGGACATCATGGATCGGCTGGGAGGCCATTGAATCCTCCTGACAAGGCGTGGTGTATATGTACGCTGAGTATAGCGCCTCCAGTATCAATTATCAACTGTAGCGCACGGCCACGGCAGGCCGCTCGCAGTAGGGCGGAAAAGTACTGCACGGCTCTGATTTTGAACTGACCAAGCCGAGAATTCACGCTGGAGCGTCGCCGTTCCGCGCATGATCGCTCGATATCATGGTATGATGGGCTGCGCCTAATGAAATTTGACGACCAAAATCGGCAATCCCGGAATCGAGGCTTTAGCCGACCCCACCCGCCTGAAGGCTCGACTCCACCGAGTTATTACCGAACTTGATTGTCAAATTTCATCATGCCTACGAATGCAGGTGCCCGAGGTATTCCAGGTAGCAAGGAGATACGCTTATGGCGCGGCTTGCCGGTAAAGTAGCGATTGTCACCGGCGCGGCTTCGGGGATCGGCGCGGGCACTGCCGCGGTGTTCGCCGAGCATGGCGCACGGTTGGTGCTGGTCGATCGTGATAGCGCCGGGCTGGATTCGGTGCGCGCGCGGCTTGATACGCCCATGTCTCCTGCGATCGCGGTGTGCGGCGATGTTGCCGATGCCGCGACGATTGAGCGCGTGGTTGCGACGACTATCGCGACATTCGGTCAGATCGATGTGATCTTCAATAACGCCGGCATCATGCCAACCGGCGATCTGCGCGACTTTGCCGAAGCGACCTGGGACGATGTGATGGCGGTCAACGTCAAAAGCATGTACCTGATGTGCAAGGCGGTGATCGCACATATGCTGACGCGCGGTGCCGGCTCGATCATCAACACGTCGTCGGTGATGGCCACACTCACCGAGCCCGGCTACGAAGCCTATACGACCTCGAAGGCGGCGGTAATCGGCCTCACCAAGGCGGTGGCGGTGTCATATGCAGATCGGGGCATTCGCTGCAACTGTATCTGTCCCGGCTGGGTCGACACACCGCTTAATATGCGCCTGGCCAACGAGCTTGGCGGGATGGATCAACTGATTCCGATCATCAAGCGCCAGCAGCCGCTGGGGCGCATGGCGACGACGCGCGAGGTGGGCTACGCCGTGCTGTTCCTGGCGTCCGACGAGTCAAGCGCCGTGACCGGCAGCGCGCTGTATGTGGATGGGGCGTCTTCGGCGGCGATCTAGCACCACCCTGCGCCTACACTCAGCCGAAAGCGATCTCGAACGCCCGCCAACATTCGAGCGGATAGTTTGCTAGCGCGGGGTCGATTCCAGTCGAGATCGCCATTGATACCCGCGATCGTTCCTTTAAGAGCAGAAAGTTCGCCGACGGCTTAATCGCTGTGACGGCGAATTTTTCTATCCAGACGCTCGTGAGCACCTGACGCAGCAAGGCCCGGCGCTGGGTTGGCGTTGCGGCGTCGAGCAGTGTGGGCAGGTCGCCGAGTAGCTGCGTTGCGCGCTCAACGTCGAGGGTGCGAATTGGCGGTGGCATAGCCTGGCTTAGCTGGCGCTGCAAGCGCTCACGGCGTCGCACGTAGTCGTTGCGATCAAGATCGCCCATCTGGTACAAATCTTTCAGGCGCTCTAGTTGCGCCGTGAGTGCGGCAGTATCGGCGGTTTCTGGCGTGGCGCGTTTGAGCCGGTCCTGTACCACTTGGAGCACCCCATCGCGCAGGGTCGTAGGAATGGTCAAGGACCGCAGCACATCGAATACAAGTTCTTCGATCGGCGATGCGGGGATCAGCGGCGCGTGGGCCTGGCGCGCGCCCTGGCGGCCGACCCGGCGATCATGCTCATAGACGAGCCGTTCGGCGCGATCGACGCGATCACCCGCGCGCGCCTGCAAGGGGAGCTAGCCGATATCCAGAGTAAACTGCGCAAGACGATCATCTTTGTGACCCACGATGTCGAGGAGGCGCTGCGGCTGGCCGACAAGATCGTGATTATGCGCGAGGGCACGATCGTGCAATACGACACGCCGCTCAAGATCATCACCCAGCCGCGCGACACGTTCGTGCGCGATCTCACCGGCGCCGACGATGTGCTGCGCCGCCTGAGCCTGGTCAGTGTGCGCGATGCCCTGGCGGCCGGCCGCAACGGCAATGGTGTCGTGATAACCGACAGCGCGCCCTACGCGGAGCCCTTTCGCTCCGACGACAACCTGCGTGACGCGCTCGCGCGGCTGCTGCGCGCTGGCGTCGAGGTGCTGCCCATTGTCGGCCCGAACGGCGAGCAGCTGGGCCAGCTTTCGCTTGATCAGCTGCGCGGTATCGCGCAGGACAAGCAGACAAGCAGACAAGAAGACAAGGCGCGGGTATTGTAGACGGGAACAATCTCCCTGTCTTAACCCCTCTCCTTGTCTACTGGTCTCGACGGTATGCAATACCTGATTGACACATTCCTCCCAATCGCCGGCCCGTTCGGCGAGTACCTCCAGCTCACATCGATCGCGCTGGTGATCGCGCTGGCGATTGCGATGCCGGTTGGCGTGCTGCTGGCGCGCGTCAGGTGGCTGCGCGGGCCGGTGCTGAGCGTGCTTGGGGTGATCTACACGATCCCCAGCCTGTCGCTGCTGGTGTTGCTAATCCCGCTGTTCGGCATCGGCACCACGCCGGCGATCATCGCGCTGGTCGCCTACGCGCAGCTCGTGCTGGTGCGCAATATCGTCGTCGGGCTGACCGGGCTGGACCCGGCGGTGGTCGAGGCGGCGCGCGGCATGGGCATGAGCGGCTGGCAGCGCTTCCAGCAGGTCGAGCTGCCGCTGGCGCTGCCATTGATCCTGGCCGGCGTGCGCCTGGCCACGCTCTCGATCATCGCCATCGGCACTGTCGCCGCGCTGGTGGGTGCTGGCGGGCTGGGCACACCGCTGCTGATTGGCGTCACCACTGGCGACACGCGCAAGATCGTCGCCGGCAGCATTGCGGTGGCGGTGCTAGCCTTCGGCGCGAACGCCATCCTGCGCGCGCTGGAGCGCCGCGCGGCGCTGGCGATCCGCGGCGAGGAGCAGGCGGCCGGCTCGTAGGGCCGGAAGACCAAGAACGAAGGACGACAGTCTTTTGTCCCCCATTATCCGTCCGGCGCGGTCGTGGCCGAGATCTGTGCCCGCTGGACGGATTGCCACTGGCGATCGAACTGGCGGCGCGCAGTAAACTGTTCGCACCCGAGGCATTGCTGGCGTGCTTGAGCAGCCGGCTGGCGCTACTGACCGGTGGGGCACGAAATCCACCGGTGCGCCAGCAGACGATCCGCAATACGCTCGCCTGGAGCTACGACTTGCTCAACGAAACTGAGCAGATGCTTCTCCAGCGCGCGCCCAGCTCGACGACGATATCATTAGCAGCAGCGTGGGCTGCCGCGTGGATGCTGACATTGGACCAGATCATTACGCAAGCGCCTCAACCCGACGGGATCGAATCGTCGCAGACGCCACTTCAAGCGCACGCGTCGTGGTTGTATCATCCCAGACATAACGGATAATATCGCACATTATTGAACACGAGATGGAGTGAAGTGCTTATTGCGACTAATTCACTGCCTGATGCCTCATAAACGGTCGTCATATCAGAATTGGGCGTCACGATGGCTTATTTTTCGACTAGTCCTCTTTGACCGGTGTATCGACCGCAGGGAAGAAGTTGGAATAGACGTTTGAGGGATGGCCGTCACTGCCACAAATGTAGAAGGAACAGCCGCCTGTACCCACCCGTGCTGGCCTCGCCGACGCCCTGCGCCGGTTGCGCGAGATCGCCGACCATGGCACGCACGAGCCGCTCTATATCGAGAACTCCGATGGCAATGATTTCATACTTTGCTGAGATCGCCCGGTGGACCGGTGGCCACGCGACGCCGAGAGACACATTACGTTTCGTGGCGGCGAGCTGAACCTGGACGACCTGCTGGCGGAACTGGGGCGCGCGGATATCCCAACTGAACCTTAACCGCTGGCTGAATGGGCCAATCAGCGATCGTCGAGATACACCGGGTTCGTGAGCGCCTTCATCGCGCCATCGGCGCCGCGAAGCTCCGCGCGCACAAACAGGCTGGCCGCAACTGGTAGATCGGCCACCACAGTTCCATCCGACTCCGCAATTATGTGCTCAAGCAGCACGCCCCGCTGATCCAGCAACTGGAGCCGGTATCCTGCGCCGCCCCGCCAGTGTAGGCGTACAGGCAGCTGGTGGCTACCCGCTCGTGGCAGCACGTCGCCGCCTAACGCGGTAAAATCGGCGCCCGCGCGCAGCTCGAGCAATGGCCCGTTTGGCTCGTCGGAGAGACTGACATGGCCCTGGCGGATCGCCTGAAGAATCGCCTGCTCATCGGGGCGCCCTGGCACATAGGCCCAGATTGTAGGCGTGCCTGGCGCGCGCGGCGGTGCCTCAGCAAGCTGGCTTTTGCGATGATAGTCGCTGCCGCCGATGGCCGGAATACGCTTGCCGCTGGCCAGCTGCCGCGCCCAGAAGTCCAGCGAAGCCTGGTTCAGCACGTACCATGGCCCGTTCCAAACCTCGATGCAATCGTAGTCCGTCACTTGCTCGTAGTCCCACGGCGGGCCAAACGGTTTGGGATGGTTGCACGATACCACCGCGCCATGCTCGGCTGCGAAGCGCATAGACGCGGCCATATCCTCGGGGCGCTGCACGCGGAAGTCAACCCACTCGCCACTACCCCAGACGTTAAAATGTCCTTTGAAAGTGGTGACTTCCATACCGCGGATTAAGATCAGGCCAGGGTCATCCAGTCCTGCGAGCTCGTGCTGGCTGCTGGTCGAATTATGATCAGTGACCGCCAGAAAATCCAGGCCGCGCTCGCGGGCCAACTCGACCCGCTCGAGCGGGCTGCCGTCGCCGTCGCTGTGCCAGGTGTGGCAGTGCAGATCGCCGCGCAGCCACGGCGCAAATGGCGCACGCGGCTGTGTAGCTGGAAGTCCCGCTTCGGGCACAGCAAACTCGCCGGCCGGATCGTGCTCCGGCTCGGTCGCAATCACGATCTCCACCTGGTAGGCGCACCCTTCCGACGCGATCTTGTAAAGCCCCAACATCACATGCCAGCGCCCAGGCGTCAGTGGCCCGGCCATGTATCCAGGTGTCGCCGCTGTCTCGCCAATGCTGACCGACAGCCGCTCGCTGCCGCTCCACCCGCGAAACCCAGCCTTGAGATAGTCGATCCCACGTGAGTCGAACACGCCAAGATCGATCGTATTGCCGCCCTGTAGGTGGGGGCTCGAGCCGATGCGATGGCTGTAGCTGTATGTAATCTCTAGCTGGGTAGCGCCGTCCGGGACATCAAAGGGTATGTGGGCATACGTCTTTTCCTGCTCTGGCGTAAATGTTCCTGCGTGAACAATGCGTCGGGTTGGCATACTATTGTAGCTCCGGTATACGCTCGCCGCTCGCCGGATCGAATCCATGCAGGTGCTGCAGGTCGAACCGCACCGTAAATCGCTCGCCGCGTCCAGGGATGCGATCGGGCGCGGTGCGAACCTTCAGCATCGCCGCGCCGAGTTTGATATTGACGATCACCTCGGAGCCAAGCGGCTCCGAGACGAATACCTCGCCGATCAGGGCATCGCCCGCTTGCGGCGCATTGAGCGCGATATGCTCTGGGCGCACGCCCAGCGCGAGCCCGCTACCATCGGCGGGCAGGCGGTGCCGGGCTGCCCAGGCCGCCAAGTCGATGCTGTAGCCGTCGCCCGCCAGCCACACCTGCCCGTCCGAGCGCTCAAGGGCGCCGGAAAGAATGTTCATCGGCGGGCTGCCGACGAACCCGGCAACAAATAGATTGGCCGGGCGCAGGTAGATCGCTTGCGGCGCATCGAGCTGCTGCAGCCGGCCGCGCGACATTACGGCGATGAGATCGGCCATTGTCATCGCCTCGGCCTGGTCGTGTGTGACAAAAATGGTCGTTACGCCGAGCTCCTGCTGCAAGCCCTTTAGCTCGGCCCGCATGTACATGCGCAGCTTGGCATCAAGGTTCGAGAGCGGCTCGTCCATCAGGAACACGCGTGGCTCGCGTACGATCGCCCGGCCCAGCGCCACGCGCTGCTGCTCGCCGCCGGAGAGCTGCTTCGGACGCCGATCCAAGAGCTGCTCGATCTGCAGGAAGCGCGCCACCCGCTGCACGCGTTCGTCGATCTCCAGCTTGCCGAGCCGGCGCTTGCGCAGCGGGTAGGCAATATTCTGATAAACGCTGAAATGCGGGTATAGCGCATAGTTCTGAAACACCATCGCGATATCACGCTGCTGCGGCTCGACCCGCGTAATCGGGTGGCCGTCGATCAAGATCTCGCCGCTACTGGGTTGCTCTAACCCGGCGATGCAGCGCATGGCCGTGGTCTTGCCGCAGCCCGACGGCCCCAGAATGGCCACAAAGGCCCGATCAGGGATCACGAGCGACAGGTTGTCGACGGCGCTGACCTTGCCAAATTGCTTGCTGAGATGATCGAGTACGACGTTTGCCACCTTACGCTCCTCTTGTGCCGCCGAAGATGCCCCGTACCAGGTAGCGCCGCGTCAGCAAAAACAGCAGCAGCACCGGAACCAGGTAGAGTAGCGCCATGGCTGCCACTACCTCGTAGCGCACTTCGACATAGCCGCCCTGTGTCCTAAAGGTCTCGTAGAATTTGAGCGGCACAGTCTTCATATTCTCATTATCAACCAGAATCAGCACCAGGAGCACCTCGCTCCACGCGGCCAGGAACGACAGCCCGGCGACCACGGCCAGGCCCGGCGCGGCCACCGGCAGCACGATCTCCAACAGGCTGCGTGCGCGCGAGCGGCCATCCATCCAAGCCGCCTCCTCCAGCGCGCGCGGCACACTGTCGAAGAAGCCCTTCATCACCCAGATCAGAAACGGCAGCTCGATCGTCGCGTGGATCAGCACCAGGCCGAGGTACGAGTTACGCAGTCCGAGCGTGCGAGCCAGCCCATAGATCGGCACCATCGTCGCCGAAAGCGGCATGGTCTGCAACAGCAGCAGCCCGTACATGAGCCCGCCCTTGCCGCGCACATCCCAGCGCGAAAGCGTATAGGACGCGAAAGCGACCACCACCACGGTCAAGAACATCGTGGACGTCGCCACCAAAAAGCTGTTGCCAAGCGCAGTGCCAAAGCCGAAGTCGCTAAACAGCAGCCGAAAATTCTCCAGCGTCGGCCGCTCGGGCACGTGGATGAACGCCTTAGCCTGCGGATCCACGGCCGCCAGGAACAGCCAGAGGAATGGCGTCACAAAAAACAGGATGATTACGGCGAAGGCGATATAGATGATCAGTATCAGGCCGAATCGCGGTCGCATTAGCTTTCTCCCGAACGCGTGGACGGGCGCAACATGGCCAGGTAGGCGATCGCGAACACCAGGTTCAGCGCCAGCATCGCAACCGCAATCGTCGAGCCGTAGCCGATCTGGTAAGAACTAAACGCCGTGTGGTAGGCGTACAGGCTGATAACCTCGGTCTTGAGGCCGGGGCCGCCATTGGTGAGCGTGAGAATCAGCGCAAACGCGCCAAATGTCGCGATCGTAATGTTCAGCAGCACGATCAACGCGATTGGTGCCAGGCTTGGCACCGTCATATCGCGAAAGCGATCCCAAGCCGAGCTGCCATCCATCCGAGCGGCCTCATAGATCTCGCGCGGGATGGTCTTGAGCCCTGAAAGAAAGACCATCATCGTGAAGGCGGTGCCGCGCCAGATGTTGGCGATGATCACCGCCAGCATGGCCTGGTTGCCAAGCCAGTTGATCGGCTGCATGTCCAGCGCCACACGCAGCATGTTCAGCGTGCCGTAGTAGTAGTCGAACATCGCTGTCCAGAGAAACCCACTGATCAGCACCGGGCTGACCCAGGCCAGCAGCACTGCCGCATAGACCAAGTTGCCACCAGCGATGCCGGCCTGCTCGGTGTACTCAAGCAGCAGCGCGAGCCCAAGCCCGAATAGAAACTGGCCGATTACCGCCGAGCCGATCACAAACAGCAGCGAATTGCCGACCGACTGACGGAAGGCGCTATCGCGCAGCAGATGAGCGTAGTTTTGCAAGCCGACAAAGCTCGCATGGGCCGCAGCTGGGCCGACCAGCGCCATGTTGGTGAAGCTGGCGTAGACCGCCCATAATCCCGGGCCGATAAAGAAGATGCAGAGCAACAGCAATGCCGGCGAAAGGCCGGCGACGTAAAATCGGGTTGGTTGCATGATACTTTCGGCTCCCAGGCGCGCCCCGGGCGCGCCTGGGAGCCCTCCATAAAAGCCGAACGCTTAGCTCTGCGTCACAACCTCGCTATCGCCTACTGCCTGCTTAAGGTCGTCGACGAACTGCAGCATGGCTTGCTCGGCTGGCGACTCGCCACTGGCGACGCGACCGGTCATCTGTTGAATAGCAGTCTGCACCTTGGCATAGTTCGACGACATCGGCTCGAACTTCGCCTGTTCAAGCGATTGAGTGGCCATCGTCAGGTAGGCGTTCTGTTTGAACTCGGGCACCTCTGCCGCGTCGGTCCGCGCGACCGGATGCGGGTCTTCGAGGTTCAGCTTCGCGACGGTATCAGGGTTGTTCCAGCGCGCGATAAAGTCCCAAGCCAGGTCTTTGTGCTGCGATTTGTCGGCGATGAACCAGCATGTGCCCAGACCGCCGACTGTGAACGTACCCGAGCCGTTGTCGTAAGGAAACAGGTTGGTGCCGACCGTCTGCGTCACCTGGGCTTCGCTGGATTGTGAGGTCCAGCCGCCTCGCACCCAACCGCCCTCGAACAGCATCGCCAGCTCGCCCTTGCCAAGTTTCTCGCGCATTGTCGTCCAAGGCTTCGGCAGCGTCAACACCTCGGCCGGCACGAGCTTATCGGTCACGAAGACTTCCTGGTAATATTGCAGCGCCTTGAGGATCGCTGGGCTGGAGCCGATCCATTTGCCATCCTGGTTCTGCAGCTCGCCGCCATAGGCCCACACCAGCGGGAGAAAGCCATGGCTGATCGTGCCGCCGCTGCCTGCGGCTCCGCCATACAGGACATACGGAATGACGTTGGTGACTTTCGCCTGAACCGCCTTGGCCGCGTCGATGATGTCCTGCACCTTTTTAGGCTGCCAGTCCTGCGGCAAGCCGGCCTGCTGGAACACATCCTTGCGGTAGTAGAGGAAGCGCGTATCCAAGCCGTAGGGGATTGCCCAGACCTTGCCCTTGTACGTCGCTCCAGCTTTAATCGCGTCGGGGTAGTGCTGCCAGCCATCCCACTTCTTCAGGTAGTCGTCCAGCGGCGCGATCAAGTTCCCATCGGCCAACTCGGCGATCTTACCGCCGCTGACATGAAACACATCTGGCGCGCTATCGGTGCCAAGCGCCAGCAGCAGTTTGGTATAGTAGCTGTCCGAGTCAATCTTTTGCAGGTCTACGACGGCCTGCCCATCGGTGTGCGCCTTGTTGAAGTCGGCCGCCGCCGCGTCGACATATTTAGGCTTTTTGCCCGCCTCGTCGGGGTACGAGATATGGATCTGCACAGCGCCGCTAGCAGCCGGGGCGGTGGCGGCCGCGGCGGGAGCCGGGCTGCCAGCCGGCTGCGCCTGCGACGGTGTACTGGCCGATTGCCCAGCCGGCGTGCCGCCGCAGGCGGCGAGAATCGCGGCCGAGGCGGCAAATGCAGCGCTTTTCAGAAAGCGGCGGCGGCTGATCGGCTTGTTGGAACCCGTCGCGAACAGGTCTTGGTCGCGGTTTCGATTCGGTGTCGGAGCCATTGAACATCCTCCTTTTGACCAGACATCTTTGTCCGTGGGCGCGAAAACGTTCAGCGATCGGCGCGGGGCGGCCCGCTGCTGTCCCGCACGATCAGACGGGGGCAGGCGCCGCACTTGCGGCGCCGCACAGGAGCCATTGATCCGGTCGAGCAACAGCTGTGCCCCAGCTGCGCCCAGATCACATGAGCTCTGCGCTACTGTGGTGAGCGACACGCGCAGCTGGTGTAGAATGTCGATATCATCGAAGTCGACGATCGATACATCGCCTGGCACCGCCAGGCCAACCGGTTGGGCTGCTCTATATGCCAGCAGCGCGCGATGATCTTCATCGCGACTAGCGCCGTCGGCAGGTTGGGCTGCGTGAAAAGCGCGCACAACGCCTCGACAAACGTCCCTTTCCCCGGCACACGATACGGCAAGCCTTCGCCCTCGGCCGCGTCTAGGGCCTGCTGAACAGTTGCGCGACTAATGTCAATCTGGCCGACCAGCTCGAGTTCGCTTGGCAGGCGGTCGTGGGGCTTCCGCACGCCGCCAAGAATTGATTGTCGCAGCTGGTGGAGCAGCTGAGCATGTAGCAGAAGCGGGCTGCTCTTTATCAATGAAATAAAGCCCATCGGCTACATCCAAACCTGTCCAGACAGGTTCGAACAAATGCTAGCACGCCCAAGTACACCCCGCAGAAGAGCCGGCTTGGATTAAGGATACGAGCGCGCTTGATGAAGTACAGATGAACAGCGAGTCAAGAGTCGGCACTGAGTGCGTGCGATAGCGCACGCATTCGCATCAAAGTTGTACTGGGCAAGATGTGTGACGGCTTTACGGATGTTGCTAAGATACCGTATGCAGTGGTGAATGTCAAACTATCGGGTTGGCGCAGGTTAACTTCTTTGCTCTGAGCTTTCAAGGGCCGAAACGGCCCCAAAGACGACAGCTGCGGGTAGGGCAGTGATCCTAACCATCATCCCCCCAGGAGACACCACTCGCCAGCCTCCTGACCGCCATCGACATCACCGGCCTGCTCCTGCCGGCCCGCCGCACGCTGTCCGATCCCCAACCCTCCAAGCCTCAGGCGCCAACCGCGCTCGCGCGGTGCAGCTCCACAAGACGCTGGCCGACATGCAGCGCCGCGCAATGGCGCATGTGTCCATCGCTTCCGCTCCATCTCAGCACCTACCCGAACGTAATGCGTTTGCCGTTTGCCACTTCTGAATTACATTACTTACAATGTTGTGAAATCGACCAGAATCGTGATCGACACATGACCAGCGACAGCGCCACTCAGAGCGTAGTCGAAGGCCACCACGGTTGGATGATCGGCTCGCTGTGTGATGACGTACAACGAAAACGCATTGATCGATTCGACCTGTACAAAGGAGATGGCAGACAATGGCACATACAAATTTCCGAGCCCATGTTACATAGCTGCGCATGCGCAGCAGCTCTATTTCCCGTAGAGGGCGCGGCGTGTGCTCTGTTGTCCATTGGTATCGCGTCGGCGGCGCCGGCCATAGCGGGCGACGGCTGGATCAGCACCGGCATCAGCGTCCGCATGCTGGTTGCGAAGGGTGAATAGGCCGTCCATAGCGCGCAGTGCGACGTGCGCAGGCGATGCAGTCATCTTACTCTGGCACACGGACGGTTATCTGCATCTCGCCAGATTGGATCGTAGCGGTATAGGGTAGCTGGAGTGCCTTGATGAGGCGTTGTATCGCGTAGTTCTCTGCGAACATGTCGCCGTGCAGGTGTGTAAGGCCGATCTCCTGCGCGATCAGCAGCTGCTGCTGCAGTAGCAAGCTGCCGATCCCCTTCCGCTGGGCATCGTCCATCACGACGACCCCAACTTCACCGGTGCCGCTCTCGCGAGTGTAGACCAGTTCGGCGACGGCGGCCACCGCTTCCGATCCGTCACGCGCCTCGGTGAGGATGAGTGTGATCGAGTTGCCCGCGCTGCCCGCCACCATGCGGGCGACCTCCGCACGCACGAACTCAGGCGAGCAAGGTCGCGCCGTCATGAAGCGCAGCCAGCGCGTCTTCTCGGAGAGGCGGCGCATAAATTCGTCCAGCAGCTCCACATCCGCCGGCGTCACCCGCTGGAGGGTGTATGCCAGCCCATCGCGGGTCTGAAACGCAAGCCCGGTGGGGATTGATACGACATTCGGATAATCACTTGGGTCTTGGTAGGGAGGTTTGGAGGGGGCGTGGCCCTTCCAAGCCTCCCCCACGCGATACCTCTTTAGCCGAATTCGGTCTGAAGGAGTGGTTAGTTGCATGGTATTGCTCCTAGTCAGCGCGCGCCAGCGCTCCGAATACGTGCCTAAGAGAGATCAAGAGATTGCCGAGGGAGGCGCGCAGATCGACGTGATGTGCAGGTTGTCGTGCCATCACTGCTTTGGCCAGCCGGCTGTGCTCGGCCTCCCTGAGACGATCTTTGTATTGTTCGCGTGCGACGAGCTCGCTTAAGATGGGGTTGAACATGGTTGGTTCCTCCAGTTCCGACAAGCTGTTCCCCTGGTCCTGTACTGGCCCTCCGCTTATAAACTTGAGCCTGACTGTACTAGTGGGTCACTTGTCTGGACTATCGCCATTCGGTATGGGTGAAACTGGACAAAGGCCTGTGTCGAATGTGACCACATACTATCGGAAACCTGGCTCGCTGTCGTCGGGGAAACCTCTACAATTATGCGTGTGGCTACTCTACAATCAAACAGAAAACCCGGAGGGTCGCAAAGCCCTCCGGGCCTGGCACATCCGGGTGATATGACTGCGGCGTCAACGTTCGGAGCGATGTGACAATTGGGGCAACCCCTTCTCTACCGTCCAGGTTGCAATCTGCACCCGCGAGTCGAAATCCAATTTGCTGAGGATGCGCGTGACGTAGGTTTCGATCGTCTTCACGCGCACTGTCATTGCCGCCGCGATCTGGCGGTTGGATTTGCCTTGCGCAATGAGCGTGGCTACCACGCGCTCGCGGGCAGTCAAACCGCCGAAAATTTCTCTTTCGCGTCGTCGCTCTGGGATAGCGCGCAACTTCTGCCGCAGCATCTCGGCGGCTGGTAAAGCGCCCAGTTGGTTGAAGATTTCCAGAGCCAGGAGTTGCGCGGCGTGATCGCCATCCATCAGCGCCAAGGCCCGTTCGTATGGGCAACCCAATCGCTCCCATTCGTTCGCCGCCGCGCGCCAGTCGCCTTCGATCTGTCGCGCAAAGGGGCGCGCCGTCCATGGAGGAAGTGACGCGTGGTCGCCCGCGCGCCAGCGCCAGAAACCAAGCTCGCCGGTGAACCACGGATGCCGCTTGGCGACTGCCAGATCGTAGACCGCCTGCGCTTCGGCAGATAGCTGTGCACGGTCGCCAGCCAGCCACGCCGCCTCGGCTCGTGCGATCCGAACCGGGCCACGTCGTTGCAGATGGCCGGTCTGCTCCGCTAATTCGAGCGCCTCGTCGAGTGCTTCTGCAACGCCAGGATCGCCACGGCGCGCGCGCAGGCGGCCGATTGCCACCAGCGCCACGATCCGGCTGATGGCCGATACACCCGGAAGTTGCAGTACGCTGGCCGCCACGTCCGCTGCCTCGCTCCAGCGGCCCAAGTGCAGATAGGTCAGCGCCAGCCAGGCCTGCATGTACAGGCGCGCGGCATCGAGGTCGCGCTCGAGGGTAAAGGCAATGCCTTTGCTCAAGTCGCGTTCGGCGCGGAGGAATTGATAGACCTCGCCGGAAGCGGAGCCTAAATTGGCGTAGGCATTGACAATACGCAGCTCCAGCCCAGCCTGTCGAGCAACGGCAAGGCTGTGTTCCAAAGACTGACGTCCTTGCTCGTAGTCGAAAAACATCTGCGCGTACCCTATAACGTTATCAGCCATGGCCAGCGTTTCGTAATCCTGGAAGCGCTCGGCCAACGCAATGGCTTTTTCGCCCCAGGCGATCGCTTGCGCAGTATCTTGGCTGAACATGCGCAGCGTCGCCTGTGTCCGATAGGCCAGCGCCAGTTCGCGGCTGGGCGGCAGGGCTTCAAGCAGTTCAATGGCTGCCCAATTGACCTGCTCGGCTTCGGCAGTCTGCCCGATCCCGGAATGCATGACCGCTAGCAACGCCAGATTCTCGCCCTGTTTCCGCGTGTCGCCTACTGTACGCCAGAGTTCCAGCGCCTTGCGGCGAGCCGCAATTCCTTCGAGTCGCTGGTCGGTGATGTTGCACTCCTGCGCATATGCTTCCAGCAGCAACGCATAGTCGTCGGGCGGAAGGCAGTGAGCGAAGCGGAGCGCACACGCATACTGGGCCGCCGCCTCGCGATGAGCGCTGGCGGCTACTGCCTGGCGGGCGGCGGACGGCGCATATGTGAGCACGGCATCAGGATCATTGGCGGCTTCGGCGTGGTGTACCAGTCGGGCCAGGTGGTTGCCAGTGGCTGGTGATGCTCTCAACCTCTCCAGAACCAAACGGTGCAATACCAACCGCTGCTGAGGCGAGATCGCCTCCACGATTGTCTGCCGTGCTAGTTCGTGGCGAAATGCCAGTACCTCACCCTGCGCGATCAGCGTCCCTATGCCCATACATTCGTCGACGGCCAGCGACTCAGCGCCGACGACCTCTGCCAGCAGCGGCGGCTCGATCCGCAGCCCGATCACCGCAGCGGCTTCCAGCACGGCACGCCCCGATGCAGACAAGCGGGCGGCGCGCGCCAGCACGGCATCGCGAACCGAGGAAGGAATACCGCTGGCCCCGCTGGCGATCGTCTCCGTGACGAAGAAAGGGTTGCCGCCGGTCTGGCGGTGGAGCGCGGCCGGGTCAAGCGCCAGGTCGCCGATCAAATCGCGCACCGCTCCTTCAGAAAGTGGGGACAGCGCGATCCGGCGCGTGGCGGCGAACGTGGCGAGATCGCCGAGCACGAGTCGCAGCGGATGGCGCAGACCGATCTCGTCATCGCGATAGGTCAAGATTATCACAGAAGGGACACGCTGCATGCGGCGGCCCAGGAATTTGAGTACATCGAGCGTGGCCTCGTCGGCCCAATGCACATCCTCGAAGACCACGATAGACGGGCGCTGTACAAGGTCGTTCAAAAAAGAGCTAAAGAGGTCGGTGCGGCTGGCTTGCGCAGTCAGAAGAGTGAGCAGATCACCCTGCATCTGCGCGGCAATATCGTACAAGGGACCCAGCGGACGGGGTGTGAATAACGCATCGCACGCGCCCCACAACACACGGGTTGATGCGCGGTGTACGGCGGTGAAGCGATCGATGAGCGAGGTTTTGCCGATCCCGGCCTCGCCGCTGACGAGCACGATGCGGCCTTGCCCGGCGGTGGCATCTTTCAACGCCGCATCGAGTTGGCACAAAGCGTGATTACGTTCAAGGAGTTCCATTGGCTCTCCCGGCGGAAGTCATGGCGTATTCGAGTAGAACAAGATCCTGGTTTTAGGCATGGTTCAAGTAGAGCCGGGTCAGACTTACAGTTGGGGAGGCGGTTTGGAGGGGGCAGCAGGCTTACTCGACATCACCTGTTCCACCAGCAACTGTAAAGCAGCCTTGAAACATGCCTTAACCACAGCATAGCCATTATATGAAGCTTGCTTTGGCAGGGCAATGATAGGCTGTTGTCCAACTGCCAACGGTACGTGGTCGTTTCAATTTCCGTAAATTTGTATCTATAGGTAGTGCCGCCGCTGTCGTCACTCGCTGCGCTTGCCGCGGGTGGCGGCTCGCGACTCTTGCTGCCAGCCGACTGCTGCCACGAGCATACGCGTTCGTCGCCAATCCCACGTCTGGATGCGCTCCATTGGCATGCCTATCCGTCATCGGTATCGAGCACGCCGCTAGTGATTTATGGTATCGCATCACCAAGGTGCCAGTGCAGAGCCTGCAGTGGTCATGCTGCCAACGCCGCGCACAGCTGGATATCTTGTGCGGCGGCCTTCGCTTCGGTTGCAAAGGTACCTGATTAGGCCCGTTAATCATCGTTAGGCTACACTATCCTTGTGGTCCTCACCGCGAACGAGTCAAGGATAGACAGCTCGCCTCAAATGTCGGTGTTGCCGATATCACGATTGATAATGTGGTTCATCGTCACTTTGTGTGGCGCCAATTCTGGACACAGCATACTGATGCCGCCGCGCAGAATTGTGAATGGCGATATTCGGCTTGGACCACAGAAAGTGACGATGAACCGATAATGTGCGTTACAAGATTCTGAATGACCTCTCCTCTCCTGCCAATCAGTTGTCGACGAGCATCTTGCGCGCAGTGCCAGAAATCAAGTGCCGCAAGCAGATTGTAATGAAAATCGTGTCAGCCTCGCCTACATTACTGGACGCCGACGATCAGGCAGTATGCACTGCCGCAGCCTTGGCCAGCCCCAGTTCTTTTGTGCTTTGCTCCCGCATCACAAACTTTTGGGTCTTGCCGCTAACGGTCATTGGAAAGGCGTCCACGAATTTGACATAGCGCGGGATCTTGTAGTGCGCGATCTGCCCTCGGCAGAACTCGCGGATCTCCTCAGCCGTCGCCAGTGCATTGTCACGCAACTTGATCCAGGCCATGATCTCTTCGCCGTATTTCAAATCCGGTACACCAATCACCTGCACATCCTGGATCCTGGGGTGCGTATACAGAAACTCTTCGATCTCGCGCGGGTAAATTTTCTCGCCGCCGCGGATGATCATGTCCTTGATCCGCCCGATGATGTTCACATAGCCCTCCGCGTCTATCACCGCCAGGTCGCCGGTGTGCATCCAGCCTGCCGCATCGATCGCCTCGCGGGTAGCATCAGCATTGTTCCAATAGCCGAGCATCACGCTGTAGCCGCGCGTGCACAACTCGCCCGATGTCCCAGTTGGCACCACCTGCCCGCTAACTGGGTCGACGATCTTGACCTCGACGTGTGGATGCACCTGCCCTACGGTACCAACCTGCTTCTCCAGCGATGTGCCGGCCCGCGTCTGAAAGCTGGCGGGACTCGTCTCGGTCATCCCGTAGACAATCTGGATTTCGTCCATGTGCATGAGGGTCTTGATTTGCTTCATTACCTCGATCGGACAGGGTGCGCCGCCGATCAGCCCGGTGCGCAGGGTACGTAGATCGTAGCTGCTGAACTCGGGGTGGCTCAGCTCGGCGATAAACATGGTCGGCACGCCGTAGAGCGCGGTGGCTCGCTCGTCTTGCACGGCCTCCAGCGTCGCCATGGGGTTGAACCCCTCGCTGGGGTAGATCATGGTCGCGCCGTGGCTGATGCAGGCCAGGTTGACCAGCACGCAGCCGAACGTGTGATACAGCGGGACAGGCGCGACGAGCCGATCCTGGTCGGTGAAGCGCTGGAGCTTGCCGGCGAAGTAAGCGTTGTTGAGAATGTTGTGGTGGCTGAGAGTCGCGCCTTTCGGATACCCAGTCGTGCCGCTAGTATACTGGATGTTGATCGGATCGTCGAACTGCTGCTGCGACTGGCGCGCGGCCAGCTCACCATCGCAAATTCGTTCGGCTAGCTGCATCAGCCCATCCCACGTCAGCATCCCCGGCGAGGCCTCAGCGCTTAGCCGCACGACCGCGCGCAGGTCGGGCAGCCTGGTAGCGCGCAATTCACCCACCTCGGTGTTGCTCAGCTCGGGCGCCAAATCGTAGACCATCTGGGTGTAGTCGGAGGTCTTGAACTGTGGCGCGATAATCAGGTAGGCGCAGCCGGACTGGGTGAGGGCGTACTCGACCTCGTTGAGCCGGTAGCTAGGGTTGACGTTGACGAGTATGGCGCCGATCTTCGCCGTGGCGAGCTGTACGATCGTCCACTCGGCGCAGTTGGGTGCCCAAATGCCCACGCGCTCGCCCGTCGAGGCGCCGAGGGCCATGAGCGCGCGAGCGCAGCGATCAACCTGCACTTTGAGCTCGCGGTAGGTGTAACGGATGCCCTGGTGGCGCACAATCAGCGCCTGGTTGTTCCCATAGCGTGCCACCGTCTGATCGAACATATCGCCAATTGTGATGCCGAGCAGCGGCGTGTCGCTGCCGCCACTGGTGTAGCTCATGGTATGCGTCATTTTGAATCTCCTTATACAGTTATGACTGAGGATCGAAGAAGGTCGTGTCGTCGCCTACTCTTAATCCACGCGCTCGGGCGTGTAGTGAGCGATCCGTTTGATATTGAGCAGGTGCGTATATGTGATGCTTTCGGTGGTCGACGTGCCGCCCCATGTGCCGCAACCCAGCGTCATCGATAGCCTGAGCCCGGTGGTTAGCCCAAGTACGCCCTGCGTCCCAGGCGAATTGACCAAGACGCGACTGACTGGCATCTGCGTCACGAAGTGCTCAATCAACCCATCGTTCTGTGTGTAGATGATTGCGGTGTGCCCAGCCCCATCAAGCTCAAGCAGGGCACGGCAGGTACGTAGCCCTTCTTCGGCATCGGCGACGGTGAAGAGGCTGAGCACCGGAGCGAGTTTTTCGATAGCCAGACAACGCTCTGCCGCAATTACATCAGCCGGAACGACCAGCGTCTGGATCGCGTATGGGCGTTGGATACCTGCCCAACCGGCCAGCATCGCTGCCGGCTGGCCGATGACGCGTGTTGCGAAGCGGCCAGTCTGCCGGTCGACCGCCACACTAAGAAAGCGCGTGCTCTCGGAATGACTCAACACCGCCGCGCCATGCTCTTCTAGCTCCATAATTAGGCGGGCGCGGACGGCCGCCACGACGACCAGATTATTTTCGGCCCCGCAGATCAGTCCGTTGTCGAAAGCCTTGCTCGGTACGATGCCACGCGCCACGTGAGTAATGTTCGCGTCGGCGCCGATCAGAACCGGAGCATTGCCCGACCCCACACCAATCGCCGGCGTGCCCGAGCGATAGGCAGCCCGCACCATCGCCGCTCCACCGGTCGCCAGTACCAGGCCGACCTGCCGGTGAGCCATCAAGCTCGCGGTAGTTCGATGGTCGTGGCCCGCCGGCACCCACTGCACCAGGTCGGCGGGCGCGCCATGCGCGCGCAATACCTGCTGAATCAGCATGCCAACCTGCTGAGAAACCTGCGCGGCCCGGCGGCTCGGGCTGATGATCAGCGCATTACGCGCCTTGATCGCGATCAAGGTCTTGAAGCTGAAGGTCGCCACCGGATGGGTGGCCGGCACGAGCCCGACGACAATTCCGACCGGGCTGGCAACCTCGGCGATCTGGAGCTGGGCATCAAAACCAAGGACGCCCTGCCCGATCCGCCCAACCAGTTGCTCGTAGATTCCCAGGCTGGCGATACGATTCTTGAACGTCTTGTCGTGGATATTGCCCATTCCGGTCTCGGCGACCGTGGCGACCGCCAGCTCCTCGGCATGGTCGGCGATGGTTTGGGCTAGCGCGAGCAGTAGCCCATCGATCCGTTCCTCGCTCCAGCCCTCGATCAGGCGCTGTGCCGGCAGCGCCCGCGCGATCAGATCTTCGACAAGCGGATTGGTAACTGCTAGCGTGTCCAGCGGTGGTGGAAAAGGGGCGATATTCATTTTGACGATTCTCCTTTGGCTCACTTGCAAGTTTCCAGGGTAATATGGCCTGGGTACACCGGACGACTCACTGCGCCGCCGACCCGTTCAATGTCTACGTTGAAACATCGACCGCTTGCGATCTGACAGAGTGTGCCCACTCCTAGCGATATTTCCATCATAGCCAAGACGCGTGCGGGTTACATAGGGCCACCGAGGGAGTGTTCACTAAGGCAACTCCGTAGGACCTTCGGCGGCGTTGAGCGAACAGCGCCATGGAAATCATTTCGGTTGATCGCTATCGGTACGCACGATTGAGATCGGCTGCTCCAGGCCGCTCATCTCGGCAACGGCGCTCAGCAGCGGCGCGGGACTTCCCCACACATCGCCGAACACAAACACCACAAGTGGCTGACGCGTGCGAGGTGCCTGTTCGCGCTCGTGCAGCGGTTCGGGGAGTGTCTCGTGATCGCCCATTTCACCAATGGCAATCCAAGTCACTGGGTCGTAGCCCTCTGGTATCACGAATGCCTCGCGCGCCTGCCTGTGGTCGAAGCCGCCGATCTGGTGAACCCACAGCCACAGGGCCGCGGCTTGGACGCTCAGGTGCGCGACCGCTTGGCCCAGGTCGTAAAGCGCCGTGCGATTGGGCGCGCCATCGTCCCAGCGCATCTGTGCCGCGGCGAGGAGCAGCAGTGGTGGGTGTCGCGCCCAGACGACATTGCCTGCATGCAGGCTCTGCAGCACGCGGCCGAAGGGGCCGGAATCGGCTCGTGGCACCAGCACAAAATGCCAGGGCTGGCCATTCACACTGCTGGCGATCTTCAGGCGCAGTTGGTTGGCTACTTGCCCTCGCGCCGGCTGTTGCTTATGCTCGACAATTGTGAGCATCTGCTGGCAGAGCCGGGCCTGCGCGAGTTGGCGGCAGCGCTGGTGACGCAGGCGCGACAGCTGACCATCCTGGCGACCTCGCGCGAGGTGCTTGGCCTGCCCGGCGAGTGGGTCGTGGAGCTGCATGGGCTCGACGCGACCGGCGGGTCCGGACGGCCGTGGCGCTTTTCGCCGCCAACGCCCAGCGGGTCCGGGCCCATCAGCAGCTCAGCGACGCGGAGCGCGACACGGCACTACAGATCTGTCGTCTGGTCGAGGGGCTGCCGCTGGCGATCGAGCTGGCTGCCGGTTGGCCGCGGGTGTTGTCGTGCGCCGAGATCGCCGACGAGATCAAGCATAATCTTGACTTTCTCGCCAGTACCGTACTGGGTATTGCTGATAGGCATCGGTCGATGACCGTCGTGTTCGAGCATTCATGGCGGCTGCTCACCAAAGACGAGCTTCGGGCGCTGGCGTGGCTGGCGGTCTTTCGCGGCGGCTTTGGGCGCGCGGCAGCCGACATGGCCGGGGCACCACTCACGCTGCTCTGGACCTTGGTGGCCCGCTCGTGGGTGCGTCGGGTTGGCGAGGGCCGCTACGACATGCACGAGCTGGCCGGCCAGTATGCCTGGCAGCGCCTAGCCACAGACCCTGACGAGGTCGAGCGAGCTCAGCAAGCACATGCGATTTTTTACGCCAGCTTGCTTGCCACTCGATTTGCGGCGCTGACCGGCGCAGGTCAGTTGGCAGCAACCGTCGAGATTGCGGGCGAGATCGACAACATTCGTGCCGCATGGCGCTGGGCGTGCGACCATGTCGATATCGACGCGATCGGCGCAGCTAGCATCCGTTCACGCAGTACTGCCTCATTCGCGGGTTGTTGCACGAGGGCGCTGCCGCCCTGCTTTTTCTGCGAGTTCGCTGACAAATCGCGCACTATATGTTACGGGGGTTTCCCGTGTCACGCTGGATAAAATGTGGTTCATCGTCACTTTTCGTGATTGAAGCCGAAAACTGGCACTGACCATTTTGCCCTATCGCAGCAGTATGCCGCGCCCCGAATCGACACCACGGAAAGTGACGATGAACCACATTATCGGTTCATCGTCACTTCCTGTGGAGCAGGTGACGGGCGGTCGGAGTATAATTATATGCTTACGTTTCTTTATGCTATTTGTCAGGGTTCACAACATCGTGAACCCTGAGTGCAATTCGATAGATGGACAAAGGCTCACAACATCGTGAATATTCTGCGCCGTTGATAGGGTCGCTGGAACTCTACTGCCAGCGGTACTACTCGCTCGTGCAGCGCA
>WNFU01001351.1_pt1 | contig 34351 bp, 32 predicted proteins | sample 5400121 | NCBI WGS metagenome assembly WNFU01 (sample SAMN13153360, study PRJNA577476) | soil metagenome | isolation source: 100 cm soil or saprolite under grassland replicate 1 | place: USA:California | collected 2016-06-15
CGGCCGATCTGATTGGGATCTTCGTCGGTCGCCTCGACCAAGCCGAGCGTTGAGACGGCATGCTCGCGCGCGGCGGCGAGGAGGCGCTGCGCGGTCGTCTCGTGCAAGCCGCCCGTCAGCACGATTGCATCCGGCTCCCGGCTCCCCCCCCCCGCTCCCTGCTCCTTGCTTCTCACTGCCTGGCGCACGTCGTCGAGGGAGGAGACCATCGCGGTGTCGAAGCCCGCCTGCTCGAGACTCGCGTTCACGCGCACGGCCTGCTCGAGGTCGTCGGTGGTGATGAGGACCCGGTCAGCCATGTCCTCTCCCCCTGACCCCCTCTCCCACGGGAGAGGGGGAACGAACGGAGTGATTCGTGTTCGCTCCGGAGAGAAGATCCACGGCGTGATCGAGGAACTGCACGAGCACCGCCAAGCCTTCTTTCACGCCGTTTGTCGAGCCGGGGAGATTCACGATCAGCGTCTTGCCACGCGTCCCCGCCCTGCCCCGAGACAACCATGCCCGGGGAAATCCCGGACCTGACGCCGCGCGGATGGCCTCCGCGATGCCCGCGGCTTCGCGCTCGAGGATCGCAACGGTGGCTTCGGGTGTCACGTCGCGCTCCGTCAGACCCGTGCCGCCGGTCGTGAGCACGACGTCGACTTCGCCGGAGTCCGCCCAGCGCACGAGCTTCCCCGCGATCCGGTCCGTCTCATCAGACACGACGCTGCGCACGACGACCTCGTAGCCGCGTTCCGACGCCCAGTCGAGAATGGCGTCGCCGGATGTGTCGGCGCGTTGGCCCACCGCACCGAGATCAGAAATCGTCAGGATTCCGATTCTCATTTCTTGTATCTGTGCGGGACGAACGGCAGCCTCACCGTTTCCGCCGCCACTCTCTTACCCCGCACGTCGATTTCTATCTTCATACCGGGCTTGGCGCGGTCGGCAGGCAAATACGTCGTACCGATGGCCACGTTCACGGTCGGCGTTACCGTGCCGCTGCGCACGATGTCCACCTGCGCGCCTTCGAGAAACACCGCAAAGCCCGGCCGCGCGACGGTCTTTGGGTCAGTCACCTTGAACCCCGTGAGGCGGCGCTTCACGCCCTCGAGCTTCTGGCGCTTCAGCGCCTCGAGCCCCGTGAACGGCGCCCCTTTCTCGAGCTTCACGATGAACGCGAGGCCCGCTTCGTACGGCGTCGTGGTGTCGTCGATGTCGTTGCCGTACAGCGGCAGGCCGGCCTCGAGGCGCAGCGTATCGCGCGCGCCGAGACCCACGGGCTCGGCGCGCCCGGCACCGACGAGCGCGTGCCAGAGCGTCTCGGCATCGGCCGCGCGGCAGTACAGCTCGAACCCATCCTCGCCGGTGTAGCCGGTGCGCGACACGAAGCACTGCACGCCTGCGACCTTGCCCTGAGCGAAGTGGTAGTACGGAATCATCCCGACGCCGAGATTCGTGAGCTGGCCGATCAGAGCTTCGGCTTTCGGACCCTGCACGGCGAGGAGCGCCGTTTCGTCGGAAATGTCGCGCAGCCGCACGTTCGCCCCGCCCTTTTGCGCGACGATGTGATCCCAATCCTTCTGTATGTTCGACGCGTTCACGACCATCATCAGCTTGTCTTCGAAGCGATACACGAGGCAGTCGTCGACGAACGTCCCGTCCTTCGTCAGAATGCCGGAGTACTGCGCCTGGCCGGGCTTCAGCGCGCCGACGTCGTTGCAGGTGACGCGCTGTACGAACGCGTTGCGGTCGGAGCCCGTGATCTCGAACTCGCCCATGTGCGACACGTCGAACACTCCGACGTCCTCGCGGACGGCGCGGTGCTCGCTGTTGATCCCCGTGGGATACGTGACGGGCATCTCGAAGCCGGCGAAGGGCACCATCTTGGCGCCGAGCGCGACGTGGACGTCGTGGAGCGGGGTGCGCTTCAGAGTTTCGGTCGTCATGAGGCCATCAGGGTTGCGAGAAGAGCTTTCTGGACATGGAGCCGGTTTTCTGCCTCGTCCCACACCCGTGACTGGGGCCCGTCGATCACATCGGCGGTGACTTCTTCGCCACGATGCGCCGGCAGGCAGTGCAGGAAGATGGCCTTCGGATCCGCGAGCTTCATCAAGTCGGCATCCACGGTATAGCCTTTGAATGCGTTGCGCCGGGCTTCGGCCTCGCCTTCCTGACCCATCGAGGCCCAGACGTCGGTGTTCACGACATGCGCACCTTCGACTGCTTCCTCCGGCACCTCGGTGACCATCACGCAGCCGCCCTTCTTGGCGGCCTCGTACTTGGACATGTTCGGCTCAAACCCCTCGGGGCATGCGAGCCGCAGCTCGAACCCGAGCACTGCGGCAGCCTCGAGCCAGGCGTTGGCCATGTTGTTGCCGTCGCCCACCCAGGCAATGCGCTTCCCTTCCCACGTGCCGAGGTGCTCCTTGATCGTGAAGATGTCCGCCAGCACCTGGCACGGGTGGGTCAGATCGGTGAGGCCATTGATCACCGGGATCGTGGCGAACCGCGCCAGCTCCTCCACCTCGGCGTGATCGAACGTGCGGATCATGATCCCGTCGACGTAGCGCGACAGCACGCGGGCGGTATCCGGAATCGGCTCACCGCGGCCGATCTGGATGTCCTTGCTCGAGAGGAACAGGGCCTGGCCGCCCAGCTGGTAGGCGCCGACTTCAAAGGAGACCCGGGTGCGGGTGGAGGATTTGGCGAAGATCATCGCCAGCGTCTTGCCCGCGAGGGGGGTCTCCCGGTACCCCCGGGCCTTCATCCGCTTGGCAAGGTCGAAGAGCTGCTCAGTCTCCTTGCGGCTGAAGTCGGTGATCTGGAGGAAGTCGCGCTTCGCCAAGTCCTCACCCCCTCACCCCCTCTCCCACGGGAGAGGGGGAACGTCGGTCAAAATGACAGGCTACGATGACAGGCGGATTTTACCCGGGGGTCCGCGCTAGAACAAGGCTGAGTGGGAGCTACTTCGTGAGGACGACTTGCACGCGGGTGCCGTCGGTAAAGGTGTGATCGCCGGACAGGCGGTTCCGGCTGGGGACAAAGTCCATGTTACGCACGAACGTGTCAGCGGTCTGCCCGAACGTTATTGTGCCGCCGACGAGGAGCCACGTGCCCGCCATGACTGGTCGCGCATCACGGGCTACTTGGTCAGGACGACTCTTATCCTCGTGCCGCTGAATGTGTGATCACCGGACAGCCTGTTCTTCGTCACCGTCCAGGGCATGTCCCTCACGAACGTGTCAATGGCGGGCATGTTAAACGTGATCGTATTGCCGGCGAGCATCCAGTCGCCTATCAAGATCGTATCAAAATCGCCGCCACCTTCCGCCGCGCCGGGGACGAACAGATGCCCCGTAGTGGTTCCGGACGGCCCGAGGGTGAGCGTGAGACTCGCGCCACGCTGAACCCAGTTAGTGGAGCCGCTGGTGTCAGTCGTAGTGAACGTTTGGACGCTATAGTCGCCGACAACGTTCTCGGTGGTGGGTTTGAAGGCGTCGGAGCAGGCAACGACGGCGGCGACGGCGGCGACGGCCAGCAGCTGCTTGAATTGCTTCACAAGGTCCTCCGATGGTTGAAGGGCCTCCCCTGTGCGCAATTCCTACCCGCAAAGCAAAACGGCGTGCCGCCAAAGGGGCACGCCGCGCGCCAAACGTCATAATTCGGCTACAGGATGTAGCGCCTGAGGTCCTCGTCCTCCACGATCCGGAGCAGCCGTTCCCGCACCGCCGGCCCGTCGAACACGATGTGCTTGGAGGGATAGTCGGGCAGCTCGAACAGCACGTCCTCGAGCAGCGTCGTGAGCACCGTGTGTAGCCGCCGGGCGCCGATGTTCTCCATCCGCTCGTTCACCTTCGCCGCGATCCGCGCGATTTCCTTCACGCCGTCCGCTGTGAACTCGAGCGTCGCGCCATCCGACGCGCACAGCGCCGCGTACTGCTTGGTCAGCGCATTCTCGGGCTCCGTCATGATGCGCACGAAATCCGCCTCGGTCAGCGACGACAGCTCGACCCGGATCGGGAAGCGGCCCTGCAGCTCCGGAATGAGGTCGCTCGGCTTGGCGATGTGAAATGCGCCGGCCGCGATGAAGAGGATGTGATCGGTGCGCACGTAGCCGTAGCGCGTCTGCACGGTCGAGCCTTCGACGATCGGCAGGAGATCGCGCTGCACGCCCTCCCGCGACACGTCGGGTCCCGTGCTCTGGCCGCGCTGGCCCGTGATCTTGTCGATCTCGTCGATGAAGATGACGCCGTGATTCTCGACGCGATCGAGCGCCTCGTTCACGACGTCGTCCATGTCCACGAGCTTCTTCAGCTCTTCGTCGATCAGGATGCGGCGCGCCTCGTGTACGTGCACGGTGCGGCGCTTTTTCTTCTTGGGAATCAGCTCCTGAATCATTTCACCGAAATTGATATCCGGCCCCTCCATCCCCTGCGGCGGCTGCATCATCTCCAGCATCGGGAAGCTCTGCTGCTGCACCTCGATCTCGACGTCGCGCTCCTCGAGCTGCCCGTCTTTCAGCTGTGCGCGCAGCTTCTCACGTGTGCGGCGACGGCGCTCATTGGCTTCGGTCTCCGCCTCCGGGAGCTTGGACTCGACGTCGCCTTTGGAGGACACGACGAACAACGGACGGGCGGCACTGGCTCCCTGGTCCCCGCTCCCCGTTGACGGTGTCGAAGCGGCGGCGGAGGGCGGCGAGGGAAGCGGCGGCAAAAGCAAATCGAGCAGCCGTTCCTCCGCCCTCAGCTCAGCCGTAGGATAGACCTCATCTTCCCTTTCAGACCTCACCATGTTGATCGACACGTCCACCAGCTCGCGTACCATCGATTCGACGTCGCGGCCCACGTACCCCACTTCGGTGAACTTCGACGCCTCGACCTTCAGGAACGGTGCTCCCGCGAGCCGCGCCAGCCGGCGCGCGATCTCGGTTTTCCCCACGCCCGTCGGGCCGATCATGATGATGTTGTTCGGCATGATCTCGTCCCGGATCTCTTCGGGCGCTTGCGCCCGCCGCCAGCGGTTGCGCACCGCGATGGCGACGGCCTTCTTCGCCGCTTCCTGGCCGACGATGTAGCGGTCCAGCTCCGCTACGATCCGCCGTGGCGCCATTTCCTCCAACCAGGGGACAGCCTCAGCCTCCGGAGGATTCGGAGGTGTGGCAGAGGTTGTTGGAGGTTCTGGAGGTCTCGATACGGGAGCTTTCGGAGGCATTTATAACTCGAGTACGGTGATGTTCGTGTTGGTGTAGACGCAGATTTCGGCCGCAATTTCGAGCGCGCGCTGGACGATCTCCGCGGGATTCAGTTTGGTGGAGCTGAGCAGCGCGCGTGCCGCGGCCAGGGCGTACGAGCCCCCCGAACCGATGGCGAGCACGCCGTCGTCCGGCTCGATCAGCTCGCCCGAGCCGCTGACGACGAAGCCGTGCTCCTTGTCCGCGACGATGAGCAGCGCCTCGAGGCGGCGCAGCACGCGGTCGGACCGCCAGTCCTTCGCCAGCTCGACCGCGGCGCGCGGCAGGTTCGTCGGATAGCGCTCCAACTTCTCCTCGAACTTCTCGAAGAGCGTGAAGGCATCAGCCGCTGCACCGGCGAAGCCCGCGAGGATCTTCCCGCCGCGCAGGGTGCGCACCTTGTTGGCGTTGGCTTTCATCACGGTCTCACCGACCGTCACTTGGCCATCGCCACCAATGGCGACTTTGCCGTCTCGGCGGACACAGAGAATTGTGGTGCTATGCATCCGTTGCATGTAATTCCTCAGGCCCGCGGATGCGCCTGGTGATAGACCTTTTTCAGCCGTTCGACCGACGTATGAGTATACACTTGCGTGGTCCCCAGCGAGGCATGCCCGAGCAGCTCCTGGACTGATCTGAGGTCAGCGCCGGCATCGAGCAGATGCGTTGCGAATGAATGCCGTAACGCGTGCACGTGGAGTTCCGTTCCACGCGCCAGGCCGTCAAAGAGCCGCTTCATCGCGAGCTGGACGCCGCGCGGCGTAAGCCTCTTGCCGCGCTGATTGACGAACACGGCCCGCGCACCGGAGAATCGCCGATCGCGCTGCTGCAGATATTTCCGCAATGCCGTCGTGGCGTGCGAGCCAACGGGCACGATGCGCTCCTTCTTGCCCTTGCCTCGCAGTTTGACCTGGTCGGACACGAGATCGATATCGAGATCGTTCAGTCCCGCGAGCTCGGAGAGCCGCATGCCGGTCGAGTAAAACAGCTCCAGCATGGCCAGATCGCGCACCTCGCGGAATCCACCCGCCGCCGCCCGCGCCTCGGCGTCGGCAAACAGCATCTCCATCTCGGCGCGACTCAAGTACGCGGGTAGCGTGCGCTCGAGCTTGGGCGTTCGCGCCGCCCGCGCGGGGTTGACCTCGAGGCCGCGCGTCGCGTTCAAGAAGCGATAGAAAGTGCGCAGCGCCGACAGCGCGCGGGCCACGGAGCGCTTGGCCAGACCGCGCCGCTGCTCCGCCGCCAGAAACCCGCGCACCGCCAACCGGTCCACGCCCGCCCAGCTCCAGGGCCCTCCATAGTAGTCCTGGCAGAAAGCCGCGAATGCCCCGAGGTCATGCTCGTACGCCTTGACGGTATGGGGCGAGTCGTTGCGCTCCTTCGAGAGGAAGGTGACGAACTCCGTGATCTCGTTACTCACATTGCACTCCCCCTCTCCACAACGTGGAGAGGGGGTTGGGGGGTGAGGACTCGCGCAAATGCGGTCATCTCTCTCAGGGCTCTCTCCGCCAATGCTTCTTTCTTCTTGAACTTGTCTTTGACCGGCGGATCGAGCGGCTGCATGAGCCCGAAGTTGGCGTTCATCGGCTGGAAGCGGGCCGGGTCGGTCTCCCGCAGGTATCGGTACAGCGCCCCGAGCATCGTCGTGGGTGGCGGCACGACGGGTTCCTCGCCGGCGAGCAGCCGGGCGAGATTGATGCCCGCCAGCAGGCCCGTCGCCGCCGACTCGGTGTACCCCTCGACACCCGTGAGTTGTCCCGCGAAGAGCAGCTGCGCATCGTCTTTCGCCGAGAGGTGCGGCGTCAGCGCTGCGGGCGCATTCAAGTAGCTGTTGCGGTGAATCGAGCCGAAGCGCAGAAACTCCGCGTGCTCGAGACCGGGGATCGTGCGGAAGATGCGCTGCTGCGCACCGGTCTTCAGCCGTGTCTGGAAGCCAACGAGGTTCCACATCTGGCCCGCGCGATCTTCTTGCCTGAGCTGAACCACGGCATATGAATCACCAGGCAGGCCGATGGGCTTCATCGGTCCAAACCGGAGAGTCTCGACGCCCCGCTGCGCCATCTCCTCGACGGGCAGGCACCCCTCGAAGTACGGGACCTTATCAAACTCGTGGCCGGGCACGTACTGCTCGCCCGCGATGAGCTGCGCGACGAAGGCTTCATATTCACTTTGCGTGAACGGCGCGTTCCAGTAGTCGTCGCCCCCGCCCTTGCCGTAGCGCGAGGCCTTGAACAGCCGGCTGTAGTCGAGCGAATCGGCGGAGACGATGGGAGCGATGGCATCGTAGAACGCGAGCGACTGCACGCCCAGCCGCGCGGCGATTGCGTTGGCGAGTGCGTCCGATGTAAGGGGACCAGTGGCGATGATTCCCGGGCTGGGAAGATCGGTAACTTCACCTCGAACTATCGTGATGTTCCCGTGACCCGAGACCCTAGCCTCGACTCCCTTCGCAAACGCCACGCGATCGACGGCGAGCGCGCTGCCGCCGGGGATCCGCGCCTCGTCCGCCGCCTGCAGCACCAAGCTCCCCAACTGGCGCATCTCGGCTTTGAGCAGGCCGTGCGCGTGCGTGGGTTCGACCGATTTGAATGTGTTGCTGCAGACAAGCTCGGCGAGGCTCTCCGTCTGATGCGCGGGCGTCATCTTGACCGGACGCATTTCGTGCAGGATGACTGGAACACCGCGCTCCGCTAATGCCCACGCGGCCTCACACCCGGCGAGGCCGCCGCCTACGACCGTCACATGTATGGGCACGACATGTCGAGGGGGCGCAGCATGCTGCGCCCCTACGAGGCTACCTCTTCTGCCTCGGGGGCGGTCTCTTCCACGGTCATCGTGTGCCCGCACTTGAGACACTTGCGCGTCGTTTCTCCCGTCGTCTTGGATCTGATCTCTTCCATCCCCACGAAGCCGCAGCTCGGACAGGGGACGGCAACCGGTTTATTCCAGGTCGAATAATCGCAGTCTGGATACCGCAAGCAACCGTAGAACGTCCGTCCCTTCTTCGTCCGCCGTTCCGCGAGATCACCGAGGCCGCACTTGGGGCACTTGATGCCGAGCGGGACGGGCTGCGTGTACTTGCACTTGGGATAGCGCGTGCAGGCCAGGAATTCGCCGAAGCGTCCGGTCTTGATCACCATGGGTGCGCCGCACTCTTTACAGATCTCGTCGGAGGGCCGATCGGGGATCTTGTCCTTCTTGATCGACCGCGAGTAGTCGCACTCCTTCGATGCGTAGCGCACGCAGGCGATGTACGGCCCAAAGCGGCCGCTCTTCACTTCGAGTGGCGAGCCACACTTGGGGCATTTCTCTGTGTCCAGTCCCGACAGGTCGTGCACCTCGTGGATGATCTTGTTGATGTCGATCGCTTCGAGCGCACGGTTGAACGGGAGCCAGAAATCCCCCAGTACGGCCTGCCAGTCGAGGTCCCCTTCTTCAACCTTGTCCAGCTCGTTTTCCATGTTCGCCGTGAACCCGACCTCGAAGACCTCCGGGAACGATCGCTTCAGCACCTTCCACACCGTCTCGCCCTGCGGGGTAGGCTGAAAGCGACGGTCCTTCGCGGTCGCATACCAGCGCGCCCGCAGCGTGGAAATGATGGCCGCGTAGGTGGATGGCCGGCCTATCCCCAGCCGCTCCAATTCCTTCACCAGACTCGCTTCGCTGTAGCGCGGCGGCGGTTCGGTAAAGTGCTGGCTGGGCACCACTTGCTTGAGCGTCGCCCGGTCGCCCTCGGCGAGCTTCGGAATGGGCGCGAGACTGTCCAGCGTTTTCGCGTCTTCGGGCTCGTGGGCTTCGCTGTACAAGACGTGATAGCCGTCGAACACCACGCGGGAGCCCGTGGCGCGGAACAGGAACCGCCCGCCGGCCAGCTCGAAATCGACCTTGGTCGCTTCATAGACCGCGGGCGTCATCTGCGACGCGAGGAAGCGCCGCCAAATGAGCTGGTAGAGCTTAAAGAGGTCGCGTTCCAGGTATTTCTTCAGATCGTCGGGCTTGAGTCCTACCTCGGTGGGCCGAATCGCCTCGTGCGCATCCTGAACCTTCGAGCCTCGCCCGCCTTTGTGCACGTTCGGCTCATCCGGCAGATAGCGTTTATCGAATTGGGCGTTGATGTACTCGCGCGCCTGTTTGATGGCCGCATCCGACACGCGCACGGAGTCGGTGCGCATGTAGGTGATGAGACCGACCGACCCCTGCTCACCCAGCTCCACGCCTTCGTACAGCTTCTGGGCGGCGCGCATCGTGCGGCCGGCCGAGAAACCAAGCTGTTTGGCCGCTTCCTGCTGCATGGTGCTCGTCGTAAAGGGGGCCGGCGCCTTGCGGCGGCGCTCACCCGTTGAGACCGAGGTGACCACGAACGGCAGCTTTTCGACCTCCGCGACGATGTCGCGCGCTGCCTGTTCGGTTTTGATCTCGGGCTTGTGGCCGGCGAGCTTCTGGAGCCGGGCCTGGAATGGCTGGCCGTCCTTCTCCAGGTCGGCCGCGATGGTCCAGTATTCCTGAGGGACGAACTTCCGGATTTCCTCTTCGCGCTCGATGATCAGCCGCAGCGCGACTGTCTGCACGCGACCCGCCGAGAGGCCGGTTTTGATGCTCTTCCAGAGCACCGGCGAGGCCTTGTAGCCGACCAGACGGTCGAGGACGCGCCGGGCCTGCTGGGCGTCCACCTTGCGCTGATCGATGTCGAGCGGGTTGGACAGCGCTTCCGCGATCGCGTCCTTGGTGATCTCGTGGAACAGCACCCGCCGGACGTTTCCATTTCCATTTAACTGGGAGGCCACATGCCATGCTATCGCTTCACCTTCTCTATCAGGATCCGTCGCGAGTAGCACGCGATCAGCAGCCTTGGCCGCCTTCTTGATCTCGGCTAAGGTCTTCGCCTTTTCCTTAATGGTGACGTACTTCGGCGTGAAGTTATTCTCGACGTCTACGCCCAGCTCGCGCTTCGGCAGGTCGCGGAGATGTCCGATGGTCGCCTTGACCGTGTAGCCGCGGCCCAGATACTTGCCGATCGTCTTCGCTTTTGTCGGGGACTCCACAATGACGAGTGCGCCGCCCTTTGCAGGAGCGGCGTCGGTCATCTCAGTCTCCGGCGGCGGGGTTTCCGCGGGTTTCTTCCGCGGCGCCCGCTTCTTTTTGGGTTTCACTTCTTCTTCTTTATCAGTCACCTATCAACCTCGAGTCAAAAATGCCTAGACGTCTAGGTCGGCTGCATCTCTACCATCCAGCACTCGTTTGCGCAAGCCGCACGACCTCATCCGCGACTTTTTCCGCAGGCTTTGCTTCTGTCTGCACCGTCGCATCCGCTTTCGCGTAGTACGGGTCGCGCGCCGTGAAGAGCTCGCGCATGCGTGCCAACGGATCATCACCCATTAAAACGGGCCGGGTTCCCGACGGCTCTGCGCGACCTGCTGCCACTTCGGCGCGCGACTTGAGATAAACGAAGTACCCGAGTGGCCTTGCGAGGTCGAGCGCACCTGGTTGCGCGGCCCATCCGCCGCCTGGGGCGATCACCGACGGTTGATTCGCGAGCGCCACGTTGACTTCTTTGCGCTCCATCTCCCGAAATGCCGGCTCGCCCTTCTCGGCGAAGATCATGGCGATCGGTTTGCCCTCTTTGCGAATCAAGATCGTGTCGATGTCGAGGAATCCCGCATGCAGCCGCTCCGCGACGATGCGGCCCACCGTGCTCTTGCCGGCGCCCGGCAGTCCGATGAGCACGATGTGCTTTTTCACGCCTCACCCCCTGTCCCCCTCTCCACAATGCGGAGAGGGGGGACGTGAGGCTCTGATCGAGCGCGGACGCGCACCTGTGCGAGATAGCCGTCCACATTGCGCTTGAGCTCGCTCAATGCATCACCGCCGAATTTCTCGAGCAGCGCCTCGGTCAACACGATCGCCAGCATCGCTTCGGCAATGACTCCCATGGCTGGCACCGCCGTCACATCCGAGCGCTCCGACTGCGCTTGTGCGGGGCCGCCCGTCTTCAGGTCCACCGTCTTGAGCGGCGACATCAAGGTGGAAATCGGCTTCATCGCAACGCGAGCAACGAGCGGCTCGCCCGTCGTCATCCCGCCTTCGGTGCCCCCGGCACGGTTCGTCGCACGGGCGAAGCCGGGCATGATTTCGTCATGCACTTCCGAGCCCTTGCGGCGGGCCGCCTCGAAGCCGAGGCCCAGTTCGACCCCCTTCACGGCGGGGATCGACATCAGCGCCTGCGCGAGCCGGCCGTCGAGCTTCGTATCCCAGGAGACGTGCGATCCCAGCCCCACCGGCACGCCCAGGGCGATGACCTCTACGATGCCGCCGAGGGTGTCGCCGGCCGCCTTGGCGGCGTCAATGCGCCGGATCATCTCCGCCTCGGCGTCCTTGTCCAGGCAACGGACGGGGCTCTGGTCGGCTACGTCGTTAATGTGCGCAGGTAGGGGCGCAACATGCTGCGCCCCTACGTTCGCCACGACACCGCCTAGTTCCGCTACGTGTGAACCGATTTCTATGTTGAACTCACGCAGCAGCTTCTTGCACACCGCCCCACAGGCGACGCGCGCCACGGTCTCGCGCGCACTGGCCCGCTCCAGGATGTCGCGGGCGTCCTGGCGATCGTACTTGAGCGAGCCCGCCAGGTCGGCGTGGCCCGGGCGCGGCCTCGTCACCTGGCGCCGGCGGCCCCCCCCCTGGGGATCCGGTGTAGGGTCCGCTTCCGGCGCCATGACGTCCTGCCAGTGCTCCCAGTCGCGGTTCCAGATGAGCATGGCGATGGGGGAGCCGAGCGTTTCGCCCGCACGCACGCCGGCGAGCCACTCGATACGGTCCGATTCGATCTTCATGCGGGCGCCGCGGCCGTAGCCGCCCATGCGTCGCTTCAGCTCCACGTCCACGTCGGCGGCGGAGACGGGGAGACCGGCGGGAATGCCTTCGAGGATCCCCACCAGGCCACGGCCGTGCGATTCGCCCGCCGTCGTGAATCGGAATGTCATCCTCACCCCCTGACCCCTCGCCCGCCGGCGGAGGTGGACGTAGGGGGCGCAGCATGCTGCGCCCCTACAACCCCTTATAACAGGCGAGCCCGACAGACGTCGGGCTCGCGCGTGCAGCACCCGGGCCCAAAGGCACCGGCTCAGTGGATTGGGACCGGCGGCCCCCACATCGGCTTCGATGGGTTCGGGTTCGTGACCACGGGCAGTTCGATCATCACAACGCCGACCGGCGTCACCCCGAAGAGCCATTGGCGGGTGTTGGCCCGGTTGCGCGCAACGCGCAGCGGCCCAGTGATCGGATCGCGCACCACGATCGTGCCGATCTGACTAAAGAAGAAGGTATCCCACACGTCAATGTTGCCGTCGGCCCGGGCCGAAAACGCGATGCGGTCATTGGGGTTGCCGCTGCCGCCGAACGTGGGCGTGCCGGGGTTCCCCGCCAGGAAGGCGTGATTGTAATTCATGTCCATCCCGAACGCGCCGAGCGGTGCGGGAGCAGTGCCCTTTAGCTTCATCCCCTCGTCGAGGAAGTAGATCGAGTCGGCGCGGACCATGTTCGTGCCGCCGTTGAAGTTCGTGGCGATCGAGTGGATGCTGACGCCCGTATTGCTGATGAAGTCGCTCACGTCGATCGCGGGGGTCACACCCTTATCGACATGGTTTTCACCAGAATCGCTCGTGAAGCCGAAAAAGCCCGGGTCCGTGGGGCAGGGAGCCGGCATCGGGTTATTGTGGATCAGGTCTGCTTTGGTCGTATATCCGATGACACGAGCGAATTCGGTCTGGATGTTCCCACCCTCGCCGATGATCCCGTGGGTAAAATTTCCTGAATTGCGGACGTACGTGGAGTCGCCCAATCCGAAAGTCGCAAGGTCGATCGTCACGCCCATGCATGCCGTGAGGATCACTCTCTGCTGGTTGTAGGGCCGGCCGCGCCGCAGCTCGATGCGCAATGTGTCTCGGCTCTCGCTCGAGAGCGTGCTGTCACCGGCGAGCTCCCAGAAGAAGTGGCCGAACAGCTGCGCCGTGTCGCTCGTGTTGATCAGCTTCTCCATCCGCAGTGTGGCCTTGCCCTTGAACGGCGACGTACTGCTCTGCGTCGGCGTCGTCGAATAGATCGCGAAGATCGAATCGGCGTGGCAGTTCGGCGTTCCGGACGACACGCGACAGACCGTGCCGACGTATTGCGGGCGGTCGGATACGTCGTACAAGTTGATGTCCTCCCGCAACGGCGACAGCAAGACCTTGTAGGTCTCGATCAGATAGTCGGGCAGATCCTGGCGCCACGCGAGGCGCCGCACGGCCGCCCGGACGTCGATGACCGACAGCTCGAGGCCCCCCGCATTCGCCACGACGATCGTGTCGCCATAGTTGCCCAGCGTGTCGCGCGGCCACAGTGCGATACCCCATGGCACCGGGCCGGCGGTCGGAATGCCGGCGGCGACGAATGACGTGTTGGCCACCTGAAAGATTTCCACGCGCCCGAGCGTCGGGTTCGTAAGATAGAGGCTCGAGTCGTTGCCGTTGAAGATTGCGTCGGCGATGCGGCCGCCGAACGGCAGCGGACGCGTGATGCCGGCGACGACAACGATCGTGTCGATCAGCGCCTGCGGCGCCATGGGTGCCTGATAGGACGTGGCGATTCCCTTGGTGCGCAACGGCGCGCTCGGGATCAGCGTCGTGCTGTTGGTGAACGAGCAGTTCCGCGCCACCGCCGCATCGCATGCATAGCCTTTGACCGAGATGTACCGGGGGAGCGGCTGCAGGCCCTGCAATCCCAACGAGAAATGGCGCGTGACATCGCTGAGGTTGCCGGCGGCAACGTTCACGGTGTCGAACTTCATCCGCACGCCGTTCGTGTCCACCTCGAATCCGATCCACGCTATGGCACTCGGATCCTGCGCGCGGACGTGAATCGTGTCGTCCACTTCGACGCGCGAAGCGACCCGATGGGCGACGATCGGCGGCGTATTGTCGGTGGCGACCGATTGGATTTGCACGGTAACGACGTTCGAAAACCCGCGGCGCCCCGCCGAGTCCTCGGCGAATCCGACAACGTTGAATGTCCCGCTCGAGGGCACGACCACCAGCGTATCGACGTACTCCACGGAGTCCGCCAGCACCCCGGTGAACACGACCGAGTCGGTGGGCGGCGTCGTCGGATTCGTCACGCTCGTGCGGGGCGCGATCAGGTATCCAACTTTCGCAATGCCGCCTGCCTGGACGGCGATGACGTCGACCGGAATGCCTTTGCCGGTGGACGCCAGCGCGCCGGGCGAGGGCAGCACCAGCCGCACCCGCAGCGCCTGCACGTTCGACAGATAGATGAAAATCGTGTCTTCGGCGAAATTGCCGGCGCCGTCGGTGGCGCGGCCGACGATCATGATTTGGCCGCCCGCGCCGGAGCTCGCCCCGAAGGTGAGGGTGTGCCCGACGGCGTAGGTCTTGACCTGACCGGTGAAGGTGGTGTCGAGGATGCCGATGAGGCCACCGCTGAACGTCAGGTCGATGCTTTTCAGCGCCAGATTGTCGACCGCCTGGACGTTGAAGCGCAGCCCCCCGCCGATGTCCTGCGTATCCCCTGCGGTATTGGTGAGGAGGATGGCCGGTGACGTGACGTCGCGCTGGATGCCACCAATGTTGCGCGCCGTCTCGCACGCATAGACAGCGAGTGCGAGCGCGCCGATGCTCCACAGTGCGGTTCCACGTCTGACCAGCCGCATAGCACCCTCTCCGCTTATCGGCACCCGCCCGCGGGCTTATCGCCCGCTGGGCGAGACCAGATCGTCGATGATGTGGGGCGTGATCAGAATCAGGAGATCACGCCGATTCTCCTGTTGCGACGTAAAGCCGAACAGTTTGCCCAGAATCGGCAGATCTACAAGAAACGGAATTCCGGACTTCGTTACCGTGACCTCGGTCACCGTAAGTCCGCCAATAACAGCCGTTTCGCCGTCACTGACCAAGATTTGATTGTCCGCCTGCTGCGTCTGGAACGTGAATCCGATGTCCACGGCCGCCGGCCGGACGTTCGAGCGCTCGGCGTGCACTTCCATCAGGATCTGACGCGTCCCCGTCACGTGGGGCGTGACACGGAGGTTGATACCAGTCTGCTGGAACTGTACCGTGGCGCGCGGCACGTTCGTCGCCGTGCCCGCGGTGACGGCGCTTACGTCGATCACGCGGATTGGGACGCGGTCTCCGACGAGGATTTCCGCCTGGCGGTTGTCGAGCGTCGTGATCGTCGGCTCGGCCTGGATGTCGGCGAGCTCGACGCGCTGCAGCGCCTGCACGAACGCCGTCAGATCGAAGTTGCCGATCGCCGTCGAGAAAATGAGATCGAGCGCCGGGTTCACCACTGCCTGGCTGGCGTTGCCGAGTGCCGACAGTGAGTTGCCGCCGAGTGAGACGATGTTCTCGTTGGACGGGAAGTTCCCCGTCGGCACGAGCGCGTCGGGAACTCCGTCCAGGTCCGTATCCACCGGTTCCGCGGTCCGCGGGTCGGGGCGCTGGATGAGCTTATTGAAGAACTGCGTCGTCGAGCCCAGATCGTATTTGACGCCGAGCTCCTCGACGTCGGTGCGATCGACGAAGATGATCTTCGCCTGGATCGAGACCTGCGGCGTCCGCTGGTCGAGCCCCTTCACGAATTCCACAACCTCGTCGATGCGCGAAGTGACCTCGGTGATCACCAACGAATTGCTCGTCGAGTCCGCGACTACCTGACCGCGCTTCGTGACAATCGAGGCGACGGATGGCACGAGCGAGGTCGCCTTCGCGTAGTTGACGCGCACGAGCCGTGTGGTGATCGGCACCGTGGAGTCGGCGCGCGCCAGCTCCACCTTACTCACGACGTTGAAAATGCCGCCGGGCAGCGGCTTCACGGCCAGGCCCTGTGACTCAAGCACGGCGTTCATCGCCAGGTCCCACGGCTGATTCTTGACCTCGGCGGTGACGTTACCGGTGATCCCCTTGCCCAGGATGATCGTGCGGCCGCTGAACGCCGCGAAGCCCGCGATGACGTCCTCGATGCTCGCGTTGTCCCACTGCACGGTGATGCGCGCGGCCTGCGACTGCGCCGCATCGGCGCGGTGCGCCGCCAGGTACTCCTCGATGGACATCGGGTGGCCGATGGTTGGCGTCGTCACCCGAGCGGCCGCCTCCGGCCCACCTGTCACTCGCGGTGCGACCTCACCCCCTGACCCCCTCTCCGCTACGCGGCGAGGGGGAATGGCGGGAACGCTCGCAACCGTGCTGCTCGACCATGCCGCGAACGCCGTGCGCTCGGTGCCGATACGGATCCGCACCTGGCCGGCGGCGCGCTCGACTTGATAGTCCTTGAGCGCATCGAGATCGATCACCACGCGTACGACGTCCGGCTTGAACTGCGCGTAGCGCACGTTGCGCACGCCGCCGCGGTTCTGGCCGTCGTACAGCGCCACCGGCGCCGTGAGGCGCGTGCCCTGCAAATCGATGACGAGCCGTGGGGGATTCGACAGCGTGAAGTCCTGGACCACCGCCGCACCCAGCAGGTCGATGACGATCTCGACCTTGCCCGAGGCCGGCAGCACGCTCACACCCCGCACCTCTCCGTCCCGCCCGCCTATCGTTGTCCCCGCAAGGGCCCGGGGAGCAACGACGGCGAGCAAGAGCGCGAGGCGACATAGATGCTTCATGGCGTCTCCTCCTGCTTGGCGAGCGACACTGTTTCCTGTCGCTCGAACCCGAATTCCTGCACGGTGAATACGACCTCGCGGGGCCGGATCTGCGTGACCTTCAAGCGCCCGATGATGTCGCCCGTTTTCACTCGGTAGATGCGGCGATTGGTGATGTCGCGCAGGATTGCTACGCTGCGCGACGAGAACCGCCCGTCGTACACGACGGTCGTCAGCTTCAGATCGGAGATCAGGGGCCGCACGTCGCCGGATTTGAGCAGCGACATGAACGGATCGCGCCCGCCGCCTTCGTATGCGAACACCTCGCGGATCAGCGACGCCGCCGGCACGGCACCCGTGTCCCGCTGCTGCGCGGCTGCCGGCGGCGCGGCGGCCACCGCGACCAGGGCGAGTACGACGCTAGCTACGCGCACGAGGGGCTCCGGCGGGCTTTGGTGCGGGCGGCGGGCCGGCCGATTTCACGAAGGTGCGAATCGAGAATTCGGCCAGCAGCAACGCCCCCGCCGTGTCGCCCAGCAGCTTCTGCGCGGCCGGTGTGGCCGACGACAGGATGACGTCCTGCGGGACCACGATGCGCGGCAGCGACGCGACATCGGCGAGATACTCGCCGATCTGGTCGTAGTGGCCGTAGACCTCGAGCCGATAGCGGTAGGTGTCGAACGGCGATCCGGGCTCGGGGCTGAGCGGCTGAATCTTACCGATGGTGATGCCGCGAACCTTCGCTTTCGTCGAGAAGTCGTCGATCAGCGTCGGGACTTCGTTGCGCTCCGGCACCAGCCGCCGCATCAACTCGAGCGAGCCCTGGTACTCCTCCACACGGCGGCGCAGGTCTTCGATGCTCCCGCTCGCCAGATCGGCCTTGGCAGCGGCGACGATGCGCTCGAGGCTGTCGGATTCCTGATTCGCCGCCGTCACCCTGGCGATGTCGGGCGTGTGCATCTTGGTCCAGAAGAAGTAGCCCCCGGCCAGGGCCGTGAGAATGAGCAGCGCCATGATCTGGCCGCGTTGGTCGGTCGGTAAACCAAGTGCCATGTGGCTACCTCACCGATTGCACGAGCGGGACGGTGCGGATGTAGACCGAATCCGCAACCTTGTAGCGCACCGTCACGGTGAACTGAGTGACCGGACGGTCTGCTTCGATCACCGTTTCCGAGCTGGCGGGCGTCACATCGGTGAACCAGGGTGACGCGGCGAGCTGCCGCAGGAAGGTGGTGTAGGCCTGGATGTCGACCGTGCGCCCTTTGATGGACACGCGCACCGCTGGAGCACCGGTCGAATCCTGCTCGACGGTGACAGGTCCGTTCGGTTGCCCCGGTCCCGGCGCGACGATCGCCGACACAGACTGGACGCCGGTAATCCAGGTGTAGGGCGGCAGCGCCTTGGTCGCCTGATCGAGGACATGCGGCCAGATGTAGCGGTCGGCGTCGATGCCCTTGATCACATTGATCTCGTAGAGCAGCGAATCGCGGACTTTCTCGGCCTGGCGCTTCTGTGCGATGACGATGTCATAGCGCCGCTTCTCGGTGCGCACGTTCTCGAGGCGCGTCTCCGCCGCCGCGAGACGGGCGCGGTCGGTGATGAACAACAGTGCGCCGCCGCCGCCTACGACAACCCAGGCCGCGATCGCGCCGATCAGCCACGGGTCCTTGACCTGCGCGATGAGGCCCTTGAAGTCCGGCATCGACAGCTTCATGCCGGCTCCCGGGGCCTTCTTCTTCTTTCCTGGGAGTAGGTTTATCTCAATCATGCGGCGCGCCTCAGCGCCAAACCGACCGCCAGCATGAGCAGCGGTGCAACCTCGTCGACCGGCACCGCCTCGAACACGTCATCCTTCACGCGCAGCCGCTGCACAGGATTCGCCAACTCGATCGCCACTTTGAGCCGCGCGCCGAGGACCTCGTTCAGCCCCGGGATGCGCGCGCCGCCACCGGTCGTGTAGACGCGGGACAGCCCGCCCGCCGAGCGCGAAGCGGTCGCAAGGAATGCCGCGGCGCGCTCGACGCCGACCGCGATTTCCTCGCCGCGGGCGCTGACGTAGCCGGCCAGGTCGCTGTGTTGCGACTGTCCCTGAATGACGCGTTCCGCTTCCTCACTCGCGAGACCTTTTTCGCGCTGCAAGTCTTCGCGGAAGCGCCGCGTGCCGACCGAGAGGTCGCGGGTCAGGACGGGGATGCCGTCCTCGAGGATGTTCACGTTGGTCACTTCGTGACCGATGTTGACGAGACCCACGACGCCTTGCATGGCGTCGGGATGGTTCAGCTCGAAGGCGTTATGGATGGCAAAGGCATCGACGTCGATGACGGAGGGATCGAGTCCCGCCTCGCTCAGCAATCCAACCCTACTCTCCACCAATTCCCGTTTGGCGGCGACGAGCAGCACATTCATCTGCAAGCCTTCGGCGTCCGGATCGAGGATCTGGAAGTCGAGCTCCACGTTGGCCATATCGAACGGCACGTGCTGCTCGGCTTCCCAGCGGATCACTTCGCGGGCATCCGCCTCTTTCATCCGGTCCATCTGGATTTTCTTAACGATCACATCGCGGCCGCCGACGGCGGTGACGACCGATTTGCGCTTGACCCCAGCCGCCTCGAACAGACCCCGAATAGCCTCCGAAACCAGGCCGGGGTCCATGACTTCGCCCTCGACGATCGCATCGGCGGCGACTTCCGTTGTCGCGACTTTGGTCAGTTCGGCTTCGCTGCCCCCGTGGTCGATGACCACGAGTTTGATGATGCCCGAGCCGATATCCAGACCGACCGAGGTTTTTTTGCCACCAAATAACCCAAAAAGGGCCATGTGCACCTTTGGCCGAGAGACAAGAAGGGGCGAGGGCAAACTACAATAGGCCCCGCCCCTTATCCTGTCAAGCCTCGAACCTACTTGAGGCCGAAGCAACAACTGTTTTGCCTGTCGTCACTTAGGCCACTTTTAGTAGAGCTGGACCCAACCCCTGGACCGCATCATCGAGATCGGACTCGTCGCCTGCAAAGCCGCTAAGATGGCGCAGCTAGAGTAGTTCAGCGTCGCGTGACCGCTCAGGTTCTGCATTGAGAGGTCGGCGTTCTTCGCCAGGACGCCACCCCAGAAGTGGGCGTCGGTGTTACCACCACCGCCCGTCTTCAGGTCACCATGGACAATGGTGATGCCGTAGAACTGGTACGATCCATCGACTTGCAAATCACCGTCCACCAAGAGGATACCTTGTCCCTGATCACCGTTCAGCGTAACCGAACCGGTGACGTGAATGATCGGGAAGTAGTCACCACAAGCGCTCAGGGGGTTCATCCCGTCGCCCCAGTTCAGCAGGTCGGTTTTATCGCACCCACTAGGGCCACCAAAGTTCGGGTTGGTCTTGTACGTGCCTCCAGGCAGCGTGATGGTCGCCCGAGCGGCGAGTTGCGTGTATGTCGCGCCGCCGAACGTTTCGAACGTGTTGTTGTTGATGCTCGGGTCGTTGACGACCGGCACTGGATTGCCAGTCACCGAGCCGTTACCGCTTTCGGTCACGTTTCCGCCCTGGTCGCGGATGCCGGGCTGTCCCGGACCCGGGGGATCGCAGCTCGTCCATCCCTGCGGGATTGAGTCCGCCCCGTTGACCGAGGCGTTGCCCGCGAGGTTCGTTGAGCCCTGCGTCGTAAGCGACGCATGGATGCCGAAGTCGATTGGCGCGATGCGCGTGATCATGCCGATGCGCTGCCGCGCGCCGCCACCACCCGCGATGACGCCGGCGGCGCTGGCGCGGTCGCGGCCGGTCACGTCGATGAGGAAGAGATTCGACCCCAGCTTATAGCTGTACCCGCCGTAGCTCCCGGTCCCGCTCGGAGTGGGCTGGTTCGCGATCACGACTGAGTCTTGCGGATAGGACTTCCGCTTGTTCATCGTCGCCGGGTCCCATGACATGACGCGCTCCTGCGCACCAGCTTCCGCGACGCCAAACGAGGTGAATACCCGACGCTGGTTCTCGCCGACCCGCTGCTCCTGGGTGCCGGCAAAGAACGCTCCGGCGACCAGCGCCCCCACGACAACCAGGGCGAAGATCGCGACTGCGAGCGCCATGCCGCGCTCATCGCGCAGAATCCTACGCATACGGTCTCCCTTCAAGTGTTTTGGAGGCTCCTCAACCACGAGCCTCCACCAACTGCCGTTCAAAACCGCCGGTTATTGCGCAACGCCACACTGGTCGAGATGCTGTCCACCACCGTTGCTGCCGGCGCCTGGCCACCCGAACGCACGGCGTTAGCCGTCCGGGCGCGCACGGTGATATCCACCCGCGCCACCGCGCTTTTCACAGCCGTAATCGCACCGTTCACGTCGTAGTACTGAAACGTCAGACCGTTCGTGAGCACCGGTCCAAACAGCGGCTGCATCGCACCGGCGGCGGGCTGAAAGCCCACGAAATACGACGTGTCGCCGGCTGGTTGGTAGAGCTGGTAAATCACATGCTCGTAACCACGGACTGGCGCGCCGACCGGGATGGCACCGGGCGCGTTCAGGCCGAGCCCCAGCAATTTCAGGTTGAACGTCACGAGGCGGCCGGTCTGCAGCGGCAGACCAGGGCAGTTTGCGACGGCCGGCGCAACACCGGTAAACTCGCCACGCGCCCAGTAGTCGTCGGCGCGCGTGGTTTGGTCACCGTCGTAGTAGATGAGCATCGTATCGCTCACGACGTTTATGCCGCGCGCACCGTAAAACAGCGGCAGTCCCGGCGCGCCGCCGCGGATGATCATCGTGAGGCCGTTCAGCCCGCCGCCCAGCACCGGAGCCGTGCACAAAAAGCCGATCCAGCGCATCGCGCGGATCTCGAGTTTGGTGGGCGACATAGCAACGATGTCGCCGTCAGCCGCGTCGATCTCGCGCAGCTCGGCCGGCAGGATATTGGACGCCGCCCGAATGTTCTGCGACAGATCGATCCGCTGCGTCTGCGCCATATAGAGGCGCTGGTTGTTCACCAGCACGCGGTACAACGCGGCACTCACCAGCCCCAGCAGCACCAGGGCGATGAGCAGTTCGACCATCGTGAAACCGCGGCGCGCGATGCGCGCGCGACGCCCAGCGCTCATCCGAATATGTTGCATGGGATCGTGGTCTCCGTTGAGTCCCTGCGGACCTTGTTCTGGGTGGTCTTGGACAGTGTGATGATCTTCAGCCGGTAGTTCTGGTTGCCGGCATCGGTGAACGTCCACGTGTTGACGGCGACCCAAGTGGATCCGCGATACAGCGTGTCCTGACCGTTCACACGCTGGGCGGCAGTGCAGCCCGCGACGCGCATCCGCTCCAGCCGGCGTGACGCGAACGCCGCCGCCGTGGCGGAGCGCTGTCCACGCCCGATCATGCGAGTCACCAACGCCGCCGTCGTCACCAGGCCGAGGACACCGACTGTCAGGACGATGATCGCGATGATGACCTCGATGATCGTGAAACCGCGCTGGTTCTTTTTGATGTTCATTGCCGGATCACTTTCCCCACAGAGTTAATGACCACGGAATCCGTGTAATGCGCGCCGACGATCCGAATCGAGGTGTTCTGAAAGACGGTCGCGATGCCGCGCGGATCGTAGACCACCGACGCCGCGCTCGGCGCCAACGTCACGCCGAACTCTTCCCCGACCAGCTTCTTCGTCCCGATCTGAACCACGGCCGCCGGCGGGTTCACGCCGCACGCCGTCACCCACACGCTGTCGACGGTCATGTTGAGCGTCGCGCTGCAACCGCGCTGCACAGCCGTACCGCGTGCCGTGGCCGCGAGCGTCGCCAGCAGCGCCTTCGAGCTCCGGATGTTCTGCTTCTCGAGACTGTTGCGCAGGCGGGGGAAGCCGATCGCCATCATCACCCCGGCCAGCACGAACACGAACATCATCTCGATGAGACTGAACCCTTTGCGGCCCATGTGACCTCCGTTCGGCGGATCTTATTACACGATCTATGCCGAGGCGTAAGTCCAACTAAATAAACGAGTTACGTGGAAATGAACCGCTGAAAAACACCGCAGAATACTGCATTTATGCAGAAACTTGCATAAGGCTAGACGTATGGTGTCTACACGTCTAGACGTCTAGGTCTAGGTAATCCTGTATCGGTCAATCTTGTAAAACAGCGTCCGCAGACTGACGCCGAGCCGCTGGGCCGCCGCGCGGCGGTTGCCGTCGGTGGCTTTTAACGCGTCGACGATGGCCCTTCGCTCTGCGTCCTCGACAACAGACCGGAGAGTTCCGTCCGTTGTGTCCTCACCCCCTGACCCCCTCTCCGTACGGAGAGGGGGGACGATCTGAAAGTCCTTTTGCTCTAGGATCGCCTTTTCGTTCAGCACCGCGGCGCGCTCGATGGCATTCTCGAGCTCTCGCACATTTCCCGGCCACGGCTGTTGCTCGAGCCATGCGAGCGCATCCTCGCTCAGCGACAGCGGCCGCCCGAAGCGCTGCGCCAACCGCGCCACGAAGTGCCGGGCGAGCGGCGCGATGTCGTTCTCCCGCTCGCGCAGCGGCGGCAGCTCAATCACGACGACATTGATGCGGTAGTAGAGGTCCTCACGAAACCGTCCGGACCGGACTTCTGCCTCGAGGTCGCGCGCGGTCGCGGCGAGCACGCGCGCATCCACCCTGCGCGTCTTCTGGTCGCCGACTCGGCGGATCTCACTCTCCTGCAGCACGCGCAGCAACTTCGCTTGCAAACCGAGCGGCAGCTCGCCGATTTCGTCCAGGAGGATCGTACCGCCATTGGCGGACTCGAATAATCCCGTCTTGTCCGAGCTCGCACCCGTGAACGCGCCGCGCACGTGACCAAAGAGCTCGGACTCGAGCAACGACTCGGGAATCGCGGCGCAGTTGATGCCGACGAACGCCTTGCTCGCCCGGGGGCTGGCGCGGTGAATGGCGCGGGCGACGACTTCCTTCCCGGTACCGCTCTCCCCGGTGATCAGCACGGTGGTATTGTGCTCCGCGACGCGCGCGACGAGGTCGAGCGCACGGCGCATCGCGGCGCTTTCGACGATGAGCCCCCGCTCCGCCGGCCCCGCCGCGAGCTGTGCCTTGAGGCCGGCGACCTCCTGCCGCAGCCGTTCCCGCTCTTCCGCTTTCCGAAGCGTGAGCACGACTTCGTCGGGGCGGAACGGCTTGGGGAGATAGTCGTACGCGCCTTCCTTCATCGCGGCGATCGCGGAATCCTCGCCGCCATAGGCGCTCATGACGATGACGAGCGCACTGCCGCCGCGTTGGCGGTAATTGCGCAGGAACGTCAGGCCATCCATTTGGGGCATGCGCACGTCGCAGAGGACGAGGTCGAACGGCTCCGCGATGGCGCGGTCCAGCGCGCGCCGGCCGTCCTGCTCGGCGGTTACCGTGTAACCGGCATCCGTCAGGAGGAGGCCGAGACTCTGTCGCAGGCCTGGTTCATCATCGACGACGAGAACTTTCTTCATCGTGGGACGGCGATTGGGAAGAACATCTTGAATGCCGCGCCCCCTTCTCGTGCCCCATCTACCCAGACCACGCCTCCCATGTCGTGCACGGATCGGGCGACGATGGCGAGGCCAAGACCCGTTCCCCGACCGGGCTCCTTGGTGGTGTAAAACGGCTCGAAGACCTTCTCCCGGTCTTCGGGCGCGACCCCGGGTCCCGAGTCCGCTACGAACAGCAACGCCCCCGGTTGTCCAGCCGCGAATTCGACGCGCGCCGGTCGCCGTTCGGAGACCCGCGGGAAGCGCGCGTAGCCGGGATCGCTGGCGCGCTTCGGAAGCGATTGGCCTGGCTCGTAGGCCCACCGCCGAGCCCCGATGATAATCGACCCGCCGGAGGGCGTCGCGTCGACGGCGTTCAAGAGCAGGTTGACGAGTGTCTGCTCCAGGACGTGCGCGCGGCCCATGATCTCCGGCACGTGCATACCTTCGTCGATCTCGGCACGCACGTTCCGAAACGCGCCCTGTGCCCGGAGCAGCTCGTAGGCACCACGGACGATGCGGGCTGAATCGACGGGAACCAGCGGATCCTCCTGGGGCCGCGCATAGTCGAGCAGGCTGCGAACGATGCGGTCCAGGCGGTCGAGCTCCCGCGCCATTCCTTCGATAACCTCCTGGTCGGTCCCACGGCGCCGCAGCACTTCCAAATACGTTCCGACCGCGCCGAGGGGATTGCCCACTTCGTGTGCGACGCCCGCGGCGAGCCGGCCGATGCTGGCCAGTTTCTCCGAGCGCACGAGCTGGCTCTGCGCATCGAGCAGCCGGTCCGTCATCCGATTGAGCCGTTCGGCCAGGGTCGCGAAATCCCGCGTGTCGGCATCTGGCGCGCGTGCGGCGAGGTCGCCGTCGGCGACGGCGTCGGCGGTGTCCATCACTCGAGTGAGCGGGCGCAGCACCAGCCGCGTGACGAGCGATCGGCCATAGAGCACGAAGATCCCAACCTCGGACGCCACGAAGACAACGACGAGAAAGACGCCGCGCTCGGGCGCGATCGCGAGGGCGAGCTGCGAGGTGGCGACGCCTACCAGAATCGCGAAGGCGGCGAGGAAGGTGAGGTAGAAGAGCAGCTCGACGCGGAGCGCCGGCTTGGGTCGACTCATGGGACCCCAAGATAAGGCCAAAAAAGCGAGCGGCGGGGTTTCCCCCGCCGCCCTGATGCGTCAAGCCAAAGGCCTTACGCGCATTTCGGCTCACCCTCTTTGTTGGCGGGCGCCAGCGGAGTCGACCCCACGTAGATCGAACAAGTCTTCGTCGTCGTGGTGTGAGACACCGTGGCGGTGAACCCGTCAGCCGTCACCGCGATGGTGGGGCCGAGGACGCCGGTCGTCGTACAGAACGCGACCGTGCCCGGAGCCGTCACGCAGCTTGTGTTGGCGGTGTACTTCACCGAGTCGGCGAAATACGCCTCTTCGGCCGTGATCAGGTTCCGCAGGTCCGACTTCATCGAAGCCAGATACGCCTTCTCCTTCGTGTTCGCGAACTTCGGAATCGCGATCGCGGCCAAGATGCCGATGATCACGACCACGATCAGAAGCTCGATCAGTGTGAAACCCTTGCGGTTCATCTGGACTACCTCCCCTATAAGGATCTAAGACATGGTGACAGGTTTATTCCGCGGCGACTAGAGGCACGAATCATGCCTTGGATGGAGGTCGCGTTCGCAAACACCTAAGCATCAATTAGTTACGGTCGCAAGTGCGGGTTCGCTGACGCCCTGAAAAGCGTGAAAAACTCGGGCATTTTGCAAGTCGCCACGCCAGACGCAATAATGCCGTAATTCATTGCAGATGCGTGCGATACCTCCCCGCTCTTTGCTGACCAGCTCGCGTTCATCGTATCCGTGACAGCAGCGAGTCCGCAACCGCTGAATCGCCACGCGAGCGCGCCGCGAGGGCCTGGGTGCGATAATAGCCGGGGCAGCGATAGCAGAGTTGCTCTGCCCGCATGAGCAGCGTGTCGGCAAGACGCGGCCGGCCGAGCGTGATCTCGGCATCGGCGGCGGCAACGAACAACGTGGGATCGCGGTCGTAGATCTTCGCGGCTTCGCGCAGCGCGCCGAGTGCCTGTGCGGGCTGGCGATGGCTTTGGTAGATCGCCCCCATCCGCGCCGGGCCGCGGTAGGACTGCGGCGAGTCTTCGAGAATGCTCTGCGTCACGCTGAAATCGTCATGCCACACGGGCGTTCGCAACGCCGAGCGAATCCCGCCGGCGACAACAAGCAACCCCAGGACGACCCGAAGTCGCTGTACCGGCAGTCGCGCGAGCGCCGCACCAGCCGCGAGCGCCAAGCCTACCGACGGCAGATACAACGTCCGCTCGGCGAGCAGGACACCGGTCGAAAACAAGAGGTTGGACACGGGAAGGAACGCGATCGCGATCCAACCCAGGCCGAAGGCTTCGACGCGCCGCCGCCGCCTCCACGCCAGCACGAGGAGCACAGCCCACAACGCGAGGCACCCCAACCCGATCGCCAGTCGTCCATCCAACAGCGACCGCACGACCGTTCGCTCGGCGGGCGAGTAATCCACGCGCAGTGTCAGCGGAAAAGCCAGGAGGCGCAGCACGTCCCCAAGCGCCGCGACTGCAGTCAGTCTTCCGGCGAACGCGCTCTCCCCCAGAAACACGGGCGCGATGGCGTGCAGGCGGGCGTAGGGGTGAAGCACTGCACCGCGCACGGCCAGATAGACTCCCGCGATGATCACCCAGCTCACAACGAATGTCAGCATGCGCCGGGGGGGGGGAGCAGGTCGCGGGGAAAAGCCGACGATCCATGCCCAGATGATCAGCGCCGGGGCGACGACCGCATTCTCCTTGCTGAATAACCCCACCAGGAGCGCGGCACCACTCCAGACTACGTTCTGTCGAACGACGGCTGCGTATACAGCAAGGCACACACCGACCGCCGCCATCAGCTCGCCGAGCCCGATGACGTTGGCGACCGCCTCCACGTGCACTGGATGGACGGCGAAGACTAGTCCGGCGGCGAGCGCGGCAGTCCTCACTCCCTGACCCCCTCTCCCTTCGGGAGAGGGGGAATGAAGAGCGAGGGCAAGGGCGGTAACGATCACCGCCACGCTGGCGTGCCAAAGCAGGTTTATCGCGTGAAACCAGGCCGGGTGACCGTGAGCGATAGTCCAGTCCACCGCGAACGTAGCCACGGGAAGGGGGCGATACATCTGGCCACCCAGATCCGGCGGCCAGTAGGGCCCGCCAAAGGCGCGCCATGCGCCCCGCAGCGAGTGCACGAGCGGGTTCCAGACGATGATGTAGAGATCGTCCATCGCGAACCCGTTCCACAATGCCGGGAGATATGGAACGAGGGCGCAGGCGGCGACGGCGAGGTAGAGGCGGCGGTCCCTACTGTCCACGGTTGACGGCGAAGAGCCAGCGTCCATCAGGCCAGCGGTAGATGGCTGTGAACAGTGACGGATATTCGCCGATCAAGCCCCGCAACTCGATAGCCGACGGGGACGTTGCGCTCGCCAGCAGGACATGCGTCACACCCATGCGATCGAGATAGGCGCGATGCTCGGCCGCAGTCGGCCTGATCAACTCGCGGCCGTGATAGCTCTCGAGATAGAGCGGTACTGCCCGGCGACGGCTGTAGAGCCAGACGAGCGCCTCGTCGTCCGTCGCGACGACCGCCGAGTCGGGGAGGTTTTTGACGACGGGAAGGAGCTCCGCGAAGTTGGCCGAGATGGCGCGCGCCTGCACGTCCCACCACCGGCCGCTGAAGCCCCGATACTCGTAGTGCAGATACCCGCCCACAACGAACGCCACGAGCACCGCGACCGGAACGCGGACTCGCGGGGAGGGCCAGCGCCGCCACAACTCGAACAGTGCGACCGCCCACAGCAGCGCCAGCCAGGGCAGGACAGCCCAGAGAAAGCGGTCCGGAGGGTGTGGCCATATCGCGAGGATGATGAAGTAGAAGACGAGCGCAAGCCCAATCGCCGACCGGCGTGAGACCAGCCAGAGGCCATAAAGTCCGACGCCGAGCGATGCCGTCGCGAGGATACCATACAGCCAGCGCACCGGAATCCAGCCGAATGCGAGGGCCTCGAGCGGACGTGACATATCCGGGACGTTCACCGCGACTGCCGACAGGCCGGCCTGGCTGACGTGCGCGAAATACGTCCCATAGCCAAGCGCCAGCGCCGGATCGATCTGGCGGGCGTGCGTTGCGACCCAGAGTCCCCAGGCGAGCGCCGCGATCACACCGGGCAACACCACGGCCGCGACGACTCGACGCGGAGCGCGGCGCAGCAGAAGGAAACAGACGATGCCGGCGATGACCGCCATCCCAATGGAGCGAGTCAGCAGCGCCAGGGCCCCCGCCGCGCCCGCGAGCCACGCCCTCACCCCCTGTCCCCCTCTCCACGATGTGGAGAGCGGGGACGCAGGGAGGGAATCGGCTGCAACGATCGCAATCACCAGCAGCACGCTGAACAGCGGCTCGGCGAAGAGCACGCCTTGTGTGGCCAGCACCGGGATCGCGACCGCGGCCGCGGACACGATCGTGGCGACAACCCAGCGCGGGATGGTGACACCGAGCAGATCGGTTTTCGTCGCGTGCCACGCGATCAGCCCCGCTGCACCGGCATTGAGAAACGCATTGAGAACCTTCCCGGCGATCGCGGCACCCTGCATCGAGAGCACACCGAAGAACGGCGTGAGCAACGCGGGATAGAGCGGCGGGTAATGGACCGCGCCCGGCATCCCGGGCAGATTGGGATGCACGTATCCGTGGCCACTCGCCAGCGCGGTCGCGAGCCCGGCATACAAGCCGTCGTCGTAGAAGACACCAACGAGCGCCTGATTCAGCGTGAGAAGGCCGACGGCCACTGTGGCGGCCGCGGTGACGAGGCCTGCCTTTACTTCGCTGGTGAGCGCCAAGCGACGGCGTTACGCGGGACGAACAAGTTGTACCGCAGAATGTGGAACAGGGCCGCGAAGCCGTCGCGCCACGTGATCTTCTTTCCTTCCGCGTACGTACGGCCGCTGTAGGAGATCGGGATCTCCCAGATGCGCGCGGAGGCCTGCGCTAACCGGGCGGTGATCTCGACTTCGAACCCGAACCGGTTGGATGACAGCGGCAACTTCTTGATCAGATCCGTGCGGACGAGCTTGTAGCAGGTTTCGAGGTCGGTGAGGTTCAGGTTGGTAAACATGTTCGACAACAGCGTGAGGAAGCGGTTGCCGACATAGTGCCAGAAGTAGAGCACGCGGCGCGGACCGCTCTGAAACCGGGATCCATACACCGCGTCCGCCTGGCGAGCGCGGATTGGCAGGAGAAGATTCGAGAGGTCCGCCGGGTCGTACTCGAGGTCCGCATCCTGCACGACGACTGCGTCGCCGGTCGCAACCGCTATCCCGGCGCGGACAGCGGCGCCTTTACCGCGGTTCTTCTCGTGATGGATCACCCGGTCCACCAGCCCCGTTTCGGCCAGCCCATCGAGGATCTCCCGCGTCCCGTCGGTCGACGCGTCGTTGACGGCAATGATCTCGAGCCGCAGGGCGACCGCGCGGATGCGGCGCAGCGCGCTCTCGACCGTCGCTGCTTCGTTGTACGCCGGCACGATCACGGTGAGCAGGAGGTTCGGGGAGCGGCGCTCTTCACGCATTACGCCGCCTCGCCGATCGCGATGAGGGATTGCCCCACCCGCCAGGGGATCAACCGCTCGAGCCGGAACAGCGGAACCAGCACGTCGAAGAGCTCGAGCGAGGCCGCCGGAATCATCTGCCGGCGCAATACTCGCCCGGCAAACCACCATCCGGGGACGCCCGCGAGATTGAAGTACTCGATGTGCGCCACTTTGAAGCCCGTCGCGTCCAGCAGTGACGCCAGGCCGGCGCGCTTGTACCGCCGGTGATGACCGAGTGCTTTATCGAGCGTGCCGTACAAAGCGGGGAGCGCAGGCACGAGCAGGATCAAGCGGCCCCCCCCTGCCGGTGCCAGCATCCGGCGCATCGCCTGGAGCGCGGAGATGTCGTCGTCCACGTGCTCGAGAACGTTGAGGCAGATGATCGTGTCGAAGTGCTGCCCGGCAAGCATGCCGAGATCGTTCGGCAAGTAGAGACGCGCCACCGCAACATTGGGATGCCTCGCGAAGCGCGTGCGCAACCGGTCCAGGTACTCCTCCCGCGTATCGGTGAGCACCAGCCGTTCGCAGCCCTCCCCGACCAGGAACGTCGACAGGTTACCAATTCCGGATCCGATCTCCACAACCCGCCGGCCCACCCAGCGGCGCAGGCGATCGAACATCCAGCGGTTGTAGCGCGCGGCCCCGGAGAGCTGCTCCAGCGTCTCCGCTCCGACGGGGTCACTGGGGGGGGGCGGCCGCTCGATTTCTATGGGGCTCCGCTCGTCTCGGACTCGGGTTTCTTGTCGCTGCCGTCGTAGCGACTGAGTTTGCGGTAGAGCGTGGACGGGTCGATGCCCAGCACCTCGGCGGCACGCGTCTTATTGCCCCCTTCGCTCTGCAGCACCCACGTGATGTAGGCCTGCTCGATCACGTCGAGGGAGGGATTCTTGTGCGGCCGTTCCGCCACCAGCGGCTCAGCCTTGCGCTCGCTGATCCGGTCCGGGATAGCGGTGCGCGGGATCAGGTCGCCCTTCGTGAGCGTGACGGCCCGCTCCAGCGCATTCTCGAGCTCGCGCACGTTGCCCGGCCAGTCGTACGCCATGATGATCTCGAGGCCGTCGTCCGAAAGCGCCTTGGGCTGCTCGTTGCGCTCACCCGCGATGCGCTCCAGGAATGCCTTCACGAAGATCGGGATGTCCTCGCGGCGGTCACGCAGGGGCGGCAGGCTGATGTTGATGACGTTGAGCCGGTAGTACAGATCGCTGCGGAAGCGCCCGCGCTTGATGTCGTCTTCCAGGTTGCGGTTCGTGGCGGCGACCACCCGCACATCCACCGGAATCGCCTCCGTGCCGCCGACCGGTATCGCTTCCCGCTCCTGCAACACGCGCAGCAGCTTGACCTGCGTGGCGGGCGACATTTCGCCGATCTCGTCGAGGAAGAACGTTCCGCCGCGCGCGGCGGCGAACAGTCCCTGCTTGTCGCGTACGGCGCCGGTGAACGATCCCTTCACATGGCCGAACAACTCCGACTCGAGCAGGCTCTCGGGCAGCGCGCCGCAGTTGAGCGAAAGGAATTGGCCTTCCGCCCGGGCCGACAGCTCGTGGAGGTAGCGGGCGATGACTTCCTTACCGGTGCCCGACTCACCCTGGATGAGGACCGTGCTCTCCGTCGGGGCGACCTGCTCCGCCAGCCGCAGCACGTCGCTGAAGAGGCGCGACTTGCCCAGCGGCTTGACCTGGCCGGAGCGCTCGCGGCGGCGAATTTCCTGTTTGAGCTGCTTGTTCTCTGCCCGCAGACGCCGGTGTTCGGCGGCACGGCGGCAGATCGCCACCATGTCGTCGTTCGAAAACGGCTTTTGTATATAGTAGAAGGCGCCCTCGTTCACGGCCTGAATCGCGGTCTGGAGCGACGCCTGAGCGGTCATCAGAATGACCGGCGTTTCGGGGTCCTGTCCGCGTACCGCGGACAAGATCTCGATCCCGGTGACGCCGGGCATCTTGAGATCGGTCAGGACGATATCGGGCGCCGAGCCTTTGAGCTGCTCCAGGCCCGCCTTGCCCCCCTGCGCGGTCGTGACGTCGAAGCCCTCGTTCTTCAGCAGGATGCGGAGGGTTTCAAGAATTCCCTGTTCGTCATCTATGACGAGGATTGATGGAGCGGTAGCCATTAGGCGGCTTCCTCCTTCCGACGAGCGGCGGGGAAGTAGACGGTGAACGTCGTTCCACCGCCGGCCTTCGTGTCCACAAGCACCAGGCCGCGATGCGCTTCCACCGCCCGCTGCACGATGGCGAGTCCGAGCCCGGTGCCGCCGACGCGTCCGGTGGCGAAGGGGACGAACAGGCGATCCTGAAGATCGGCTGGGATACCGGGGCCGTTGTCGCTGACGCGCAACGCCACCGGGTTCTCGATGCCGGCGGCCCCCGGCAGCTCGTTCGACGCGGCGAGTCCGGTCCGCACCTTCACCGCCGCTCGTGAGCCGGCCGCCTGCACGGCATTGAGCACGAGGTTCGAGACGACGCGGTGCAGCAGATCCTCGTCGCCCTCCATCGGCGTGGGCCCACCTTCGAGCGTGATCTTCACGCCGGCAGCGCAATCGGGGTGCTGGCGGACCAACCTGATGGCCGCTTCGGCGACCGCGTGCAGATCCATGGGCCGGCATTCGGTGACTCGCACGCGCGAGAAGTCGAGGAACTCCGAGAGCAAGCGCGACAGCCGGTCGCTCTCCCGCACGATGAGATTCGCGAGGAACTTCTCATCCTGATTGGCACGCGACGAGCGACCCAGCTGCTCCACCGAGCTGCGGATGGACGCCAGCGGATTCTTGATTTCGTGCGCCAGGCTCGACGACAGCTCGGCCACCGCCTCGAGCCGCTCGGCGCGCAGGTGCAGCTCCTCCAGCCGCTTGGAGTCGGAGATGTCGGTGAAGATCGCGGAGACGCGGGGCCGCGCACCAACCGGGCCGTCGAGCGTGGTCGTGGTGACGCCGATCGGAAAGCTGTGGTCGGGACGGTGCACCGTCGCCTCGACCCGCATCAAGCGGACGCCCCGACGCGCGGTGGACGTCACAGCAGCCCAGAATTCCGGCGCCAGCCGCGCAAATTCCGGCATCACCGTTTTGCCAAGCCACTCGCGGGCCTTGAATCCCAGGATCTCTTCCGACGCGGGGTTGGCATACAACAGGTGCCCGTCGGCGTCGACGGTGATGACGCCCGTGCGGATGTTGCGGAGCACATCGTCCGCCTCGAGCTGTACTAGGCGGACCTCGGCGGCGAGGGCCACCTCGCGGCGGCCCAGAACGTTGACCCGGCTCGCGACGTACGCGATAACGACCGCCACGAGCACAAACACACTCAGCTGAATCCAGATGCCCTGAGAAACGCCGGCGGCGTGGCCCCAGAAGACGTCGGCGAAGTACAGGAGGCCGGCGAACAGCGTGACGAGGCCGGCGTTGGCCGGCGGCATCAGCAGCGCCGTAACCGCGACGAGAATGACGTACAGGCTGGCGAGGTCGCTGTCGGCACCGCCGGTCATGTGCACAGCCGCGGTGATCAGGAAGACGTCAAAAAGGGCTTGGAGATAGAGGAACGTCGGTCCCGGCAGCCTGCGGCGGAAATGCGTGTGCCAGTACGACACGAGGGTGACGGCCGCCGCGCTCACGAGCATCAGTGACGTGACGAGGATGTCTAGCGGAGCTGCGACCCGGACCTTCAGAGCAGCGGTGACATAGATGGCGATGGCCAAGCACATCCGCCCCAAATAGACGAGGCGGAGGAGCCCCCGGACGGTCGGGATCGCCGCTCCTTCGGATTTGACGCCTAGCCAGCGCATGGGGGGCCATTATTGGGGTCGCTCTGGCAAAATGCAAGAGCGATCGGCACACAACCGTTCGGTCAGGCGCTTGTTACTGACCCGGGAGAGCCGATGAGAAGTTCAACCCCCAACCTCCATGACGTATACCGGGTCTCCATCGTGCGCGAATAGCACCGCGGTTTCCGCCGGCGTCAGCTCGATCGATCGGATGACCGGGTTGAAGTCCAGCGGATCATCCGTATTGCCGATGACTCGATAACCCGCGATCTCCAGGAAATCAACGACCCGCGACGCTGCCTGCTTCAATACGCACAGGATCTGCCACCCTTTCATGGTGGCGCGCTGCAGGTCGTTCTTCGCCCGCATCGCATCCTTTAACGACGTGACGACGCCACCGAAACCATCCTTCATGGGAGGCTCGAGCCAGATTACCCGCGCGAACGTGCGTTCGTGGAGAAAGAAGTCGAGGAAGCGCGCGACGGATACCGCTGTACTGAGGTCGGTTTCCGGGTACTTCAGGGTACTCAGCTCGATGGTTCGTAGCGTCGTGGCCATGGGACCGCTTGTGAATTCGATGGCTGGAACAAGCGGAGTCAAGCAACGCCGCGCCAAACGTCATAACCCAAAGAGGCTAAGAGG
>WNFU01003609.1_pt1 | contig 34313 bp, 33 predicted proteins | sample 5400121 | NCBI WGS metagenome assembly WNFU01 (sample SAMN13153360, study PRJNA577476) | soil metagenome | isolation source: 100 cm soil or saprolite under grassland replicate 1 | place: USA:California | collected 2016-06-15
GCGCTGGGGGTATCGTCCGCCCCGCCCCGAGCGTACAATCCCCGTCACTTCGGAAGGGGTGGGGGCGGCGAGGAACACACACGAGGCCAAGACAAGTGGAAGAAGAAGAGGAATACATACCTGACGGCGACGACGACGAGGACGGAGACGAGCCCGCCGCCGAGGCCGCAGTCGAGGACGACTCGGTCGAAGCGAGCCTGGACGAGATCCTCACCAAGAAGCCGGAAGAGCGGCCCGCGTCCGAGGAAGAGGAGGATGAGGAGTCTATCCTTTCCCTCGGGCGAGACGATCGCATCGAGACTCTGTCCGTCAAGGTCGAGCCGAAGAAGGACACCGAATTCGTGTGTCAGAACTGCCACCTGGTGAAGCCGATCCGGAGTCAGCTGGCAGACAAGAAGCGCATGTTCTGCCGGGACTGCGCCTGAGCGAGCGCCCGCCGGCGCTCTGGTGGGCGTTGTCCGCCAGTGCCGCCTCGGGCCTGCTCATCTCTCTGGCCAACCCGCCATCCGACGCCGGGGCTGTCGCATTCTTCGGGTTGATCCCGCTCCTATGGAGCCTGCGCACCGCCCGGCCAAAGAGAGGGGCTCTTCTCGGGCTCGTGTTCGGGCTCGTGTATTGGGGAGTGCTCATGTACTGGCTCCTGCCTTTCGGGCTCATCGCGTGGTTGCCGTTGGTGATCAGCCAGAGCGCGTACACGGGGCTCTTCGGTCTCCTGATGCCACTGCTCTGGCGAGGCCGCGGCCCCGTTCTTTCGTCCGTGGGAGCGGCCGCTCTGTGGACGGCCGCCGACTGGGCTCGGGGCACGTGGCCCGTAGGCGGGTTCACCTGGGGAATGCTCGGCAACACCCAGCACGCGGACGGGTTCGTGCTGCCCCTGGCCTCGGTCACCGGGGTGTGGGGGATCACCTTCGTCGTCGTGCTGGTGAATGCGCTCGTCCTGGGGGCCGTGCCTCGGGTCCGGACCAGGAGGGGCTTCGCCGCCGGGGTGGCGATCCTTGCCGTGGCCGGGGGCGCGGTGCTCGCCCCTGCCCTGATCCCGCTGTCGGCGGCTACCGGTGGAGGGCTCGAGGTCGCCGTGGTCCAAGGGAGCGTCCCACTGGCCCTGGCTCACGACCGGCTGCTGCAGACAGCGGCGGTGGGGGAGAGCCACATCGCCCTGCACAGCGAGCTCTCGGCCCGGCCCCCCGATCTGGCCGTATGGCCGGAGAACGCACTGGCCGATGATCCAGCGGTTGACCTCCCGCTCGGCCGGGAGGTCTCAGACGCGATCCGCTCGGTCGGTGCCCCCACATTGGTGGGCGCCATCCGAGAGGCACCGGGAGACCGCTTCTACAACCAGGTCCTGCTGTATTCGGGGGAGGGACGCATCGCCGCCCGCTACACCAAGAACCACCTTGTGCCCTTCGGAGAGTACGTGCCATTCCACGGGATCCTCGGGTGGACGGAGCGATATCGCCGAGGCAACGCCGACCTCGCCCAGGGCCACGTCATCAACCTCTTCCGTGTGGGCCGGGTCATGGTGGGCACCCCCATCTGCTTCGAGAACGCCTTCCCCGATCTGTTCCGCCGCTTCGTGGCCAGGGGCGCCGGCCTCATGGTCGTGAGCACCAACGACTCGTCCTTCTTGTTCTCGCCCGCTTCCCGGGAGCACGTCATCATGAGCGAGCTCCGGGCTGTCGAGACCGGCCGGTGGGTCGTACACGCGGCCGTCTCCGGCCAGAGCGCCATCGTGGACCCGCGGGGACGGGTGGTCGCGCGAACCGGGCTGTTCGAACGAACCATCCTTCGGGCCACCGTTCCCAGCTCGATGGTCCGAACCCTCTACGTGCGATGGGGGGACTGGTTCCCGTGGGCCTGTGGGATCGGCGCGCTGCTCGCCCTGGCGGCGACGATGATCCGGCGCCGCCGGGGGAGCGACGAGTCTCCCCCGGCGGGGAAGGAGCCTGGGGAACCAGCGGTCATCGCCCGGGCGCCCTCGACCGAACGGAGCGCTCCCACGCCGGTCTCCGGCGGGGCGGAGCCTCGGGTCCTGGTCATCCTGCCGACCTACAACGAGCGGGCCACCATCGGGAAGGTCCTGGCGGGGGTGATGGGGGCCGGGCCAAACGTGGAGGCGCTCGTGGTGGACGACGGGTCGCCGGACGGGACGGCCGATGTGGTGGAGGACCTGGCGAAGGAAAACGGCCGTGTCTCCATGATCCGCCGCTCCGGCAAGCAGGGATTGGCCAGCGCCTACTTGGCCGGCTTCCGCAAGGCCCTGGCGGACGGGTACGACGTGGTGGTGGAGATGGACGCCGATCTCTCGCACCGCCCGGAGGATCTGCCGGCGCTCTTGCGGGGGGCGACATCTCATGGCCTGACCATCGGTAGCCGCTACGTTGCCGGCGGGAGCGTGAGCAACTGGGGCCGGGCCCGCCTGGCCCTGTCCCGGGCCGGGAACGCCTACGTCCGGTTCGCCCTGGGACTCCCGGTGGCCGACGCGACCAGCGGGTTTCGGGCCTACCGCAGAGAGGTCCTGGAGGCCCTGCTCGCCGAGGGGGTCCGGTCGGAGGGCTATGCCTTCCAGGTCGAGCTGGTCTACCGCGCGTGGCGATCCGGGTTCTCCGTCGCCGAGGTCCCCATCACCTTCCGCGAGCGCGAACACGGCACGTCCAAGTTCTCGCGCCGCATCGTCGGGGAGGCACTCCTCAAGGTCACGCAGTGGGCCCTCCGGGACTGGCTCCGCGGGGCTCGGCGCAGTCGCTGACTGCGGAATGGGCAGACGAAACCCCCTCCCCCGTGTCGCCGGCTTCCCCCGTATCGCCTATAACAGACATTATGTCAACTAGCCGGCCGCGCGGTGGCGAACCCCTCCCCTGCCGGCGCCACCAGGGTCAGAGCCACGATCGAACCCGCCGCCGAGCGATATCGCAGGGTTCCGCTCTTCATGCAAGGAGCGACATTTGCTCCCACCGGGAAGCGGCGGCCCCGAGGGAGGCTGAGGCGGGGGTGGGGACCCGGTCGGGCGGGTGCGGAAGCCAGACCCGAACCCCTCCCCTCCGCCAGTCCTCCAACACGGAGGCGGCCCAGCGCTCGGCGGCGACCTCCGAGCGCCTCGATCCCTCCCGGAACTGCCGGACGTGGCAGGCCTCGTGAGCGACCAGCGCGATGAATCGCTCCCGCCAATCATCGACCGAGATGGAAGGGGCCGTCTTGCGCCGGGGATAGCGATAGGTCTTCGGATAGCCCCGGTTGCGCAGGACGCTGGGCACCTTGAGGCGGACCAGGTACCGAGTGGCCGGGTGAGGCCTTAGGCGACGCGGCGGCTCGAAGTAGGCCCTCCCGGTGAAGGAGTCCCACGATCGCTGGGCTCGTTCGACCCGGACCTCCACCCCAGACGGATCGATCCCTGCGAAGCCTTCTTCGACCAGCCGGCGGAGCTCGCCGTGATCGGCGCGGATCTCCCCGCTGACCACGATGCGGATGCCCTCGCCCTCCACCTCCGCATCTTATCCGCACGGGAGGACACAAATGACAACGATGTAATTCGAGGCCCCCCCCCGGGCTACCAGTGGCCCCGGTGAACGATCTCCGAGAGCGGCCTGCGCGCCCGGGTGTGGGCGGAGGACTTGACAGGGTCCGTCGGCGCCGGGTACCCGACCGCGATGGCGCCGATGGGCTCCCACTCACCGGGGATCCCGAAGGCCTCCTTGAACGCGGGAAGGGTGGCGGGATACAGGCCGAAGAACAGCGCCCCCAGTCCCTCGTCCACCGCCGACAGCAGGATCAGCATCGAGGCGAACCCTGCGTCGATGTACCAGAAGGGCATCGGCCATCGGGACTCGTCGCGGTCGACCCAGCGCTTGTCCTCCTCGGCGTACCGGTCGAGGTACGCCTTCTTGCTCGCCAGGGGAACGATGAGGACCGGGGCAGGCCACACCCCTTCCAGCACGGGCTGGTCTCCTGAGTTCACGTCCCAGAAACGGCCGGTCTGTTCCTCTCCTTCCAGGACGAGGAACTCGAATCCCTGGGTGTACCCGGCAGACGGGGCGCGCTGTCCCTTCGCCAGGATCCGTTGGAGGACCTCGGGATCGACCGGTCGATCGAGAAAGGTGCGAACCATCTTGCGCCGGCGCACCACCGCTTCGAACTCCATCGGACCGGCGACTACCAGCGGAGCTTGGGCTCTCGGGCAGCCTTCCCTTCGTCCAGTCTCCGGACAGGAGTCGTCACGGGGGCCTCGTGGAGCAGATGCGGGTCTTCGGCGGCTTCCCTCGAGACCTGCACCATCGCCTGGGCGAACGCGTCGAGCGTCTCCCTCGACTCGGTCTCGGTCGGCTCGACCATCATGGCCTCCTCCACGATCAGGGGGAAGTACACCGTGGAGGGGTGGAACCCCAGGTCGATCAAGCGCTTGGCCACGTCCATCGCGCGCACCCCATGCTTCCTGAGAGGCTTCGCGGTGGCGACGAACTCGTGCATGGGACGACCGGGGAACGCCAGCGGGTACGCATCTCGAACGAGGCAGGTCAGGTAGTTGGCGTTCAGCACCGCTCGCTCCCCCACCTCGCGCAGCCCGTCCTTCCCATGCCCGAACACGTAGGCGTACGCGCGAACCAGAACCCCGAAGTTGCCGTGGAACCCATGGACCTGACCGATCGAGTCGGGACGTTCGTGGTCCCAGAAGTACCGGCCGCTCTCCTCGTCGAATCCGACCACCGGCGAGGGAAGGAAGCGTTCGAGTCGGGCGTTGACCGCGACCGGTCCGGCCCCCGGCCCTCCTCCGCCGTGGGGTGTGGCGAACGTCTTGTGCGTGTTCATGTGCACGATGTCGAAGCCCATGTCGCCCGGGCGGACCCGGCCCATGATGGCATTGAGGTTGGCGCCGTCGTAGTAGAGGAGCGCGCCCACTCGATGCATCGCCGCGGCGATCCCCTCGATCTCCTCCTCGAACAGCCCGAGCGTGTTCGGGTTCGTGAGCATGAGCCCGGCGGTGTCCTCGTCCACGAGCTTCTCCAGCGCGGAGAGGTCGAGCAGTCCCCGGGCGTCGGATGGTACCTGGACGGCCCGGTATCCCGACTGCGTTACGCTGGCCGGGTTGGTCCCGTGCGCGGAGTCGGGGATGACGATCTTGGTTCGGGGAGCGCCGTTCCTGCTGTGGTAGGCCCGCATGATCAGCAGCCCGGTCAGCTCGCCCGAGGCTCCGGCAGGCGGCTGGAACGTGGCCCGGGTCATCCCGGTGATCTCGCACAGGGCCCGCTCCAGCCGCCACAGGAGCTCCAGGGCACCCTGGATGGTTTCCACCGGCTGGTGCGGGTGAAGGCGTTGGAACCCGGGAAGGGCCGCCACCACCTCGGCCACCTTCGGGTTGTATTTCATCGAGCAGGACCCGAGCGGGTAGAACCCGGTATCCACGCCGTAGTTGATCTGCGACAGCCGGGTGAAATGCCGCACCAGGTCTGTCTCCGCCACTTCGGGCAGGTCGGGAGCGGTCCCCCGCCGATCCGCCTCGGGGACGTCCACCGGTGGCACGTCCAGTTCGGGCAGCGTCCAGGCTCGCCGCCCCGGGCGGGACCGCTCCTTGAGGGTCCGCCCGGCGACGTCCGGCCCCCGGCTGCGCACAGGGGCGCCGGGTGTGGCGCGGGCTCCGGACGGAGGAGTCTTCGCGGTCACGACACGGCCTCCCCGAACGACTTCACCAGGCGGTCGATCTCCTCGCGGGTGCGACGCTCGGTGACCGAGACGAGCAGCCCGTCATCGCCGATCACTGGGCCCACCAGGAAGCCGGAGTCGAGCAGGCTGCGTTGCGCTTCGCGCGGATCCCCGGGAGTGCGCACGGCGAACTCCTTGAACGACTCGACGCCCGGCCACATCAGCTCGGCCGGGGTGAGGTCGGAGATCCTGTCTGCTGCGTACCTGGCCTTGGCCATGCACTGGCGACCCAGTTCCTCGAGTCCATGCGGCCCGAGCCACCCGAGGTAGACCGTCGCCGCCACAGCCATCAGCGTCTGGTTCGTGCAGATGTTCGAGGTGGCCCTCTCTCGCCTGATGTGCTGCTCGCGAGCCTGCAACGTCAGGACGAAGCCTCGCCGACCATCGACGTCCGTGGTCTCCCCCACGATGCGCCCGGGCATGCGCCGGAGATCCTGGGCCCGAGCCGCGATCACGCCGAGATACGGGCCGCCGTAGTTCAGGTGGTTGCCCAGGACCTGTCCCTCGGCCACAGCGATGTCGGCTCCGAGCTCGCCGGGGGGCGCCAGGATCCCGAGCGACAAGGGATCGAACACCTGGATGGTTCTGGCCCCCGCCGCCCTGGCCGCCTGGAAGACCTCTCTGGGCCGGTCCAGATTGCCGTAGAAGTTCGGATGCTGCACGACGACCGCGGCCACGTCGCCGCCGACTTCTGGGACGCGGGTCCTCCCGTCGTCTGAGGAGATGGGTGCCACGGTGAAGTGCTCCCCGGCGCCGTACGTCGCAAGCGTCTTCACGTACCGGTGGTCGAGCGCATCCGACACCAGGACCCGAGCGCGACCCGTGGCACCGGTGGCCATGTGCACGGCTTCCACCAACGCGGTGGGCCCGTCGTACAGCGATGCGTTCGAGACCTCCAGACCGGTCAGCTCGCAGATCATGGACTGGTACTCGAACAGGGCCTGGAGAACCCCCTGGGAGAGCTCTGGCTGGTAGGGCGTGTAGGACGTGTACAGCTCGGACCGACCGGCCAGGGCCCATACGACGGCGGGGACGTAGTGGTCGTAAGCGCCACCTCCGGCGAACGACACGAGCTCGTCCACGTGTCGATTCCGTCCGGCAAGCCGACGAAGCTCGGCCACCAACTCCATCTCGGAGAGGCCCTCCGGGATCGCCAGCTCGCGATGGAGCATCAAGCCCGACGGGATGTGGGCGAAAAGCTCGTCCAGGGAAGAGAGGCCGCAGGCGGCAAGCATCGCCTGCACGTCGCCATCGGTGTGTGGTGCGAACCGCACGAGGTCAGTCTACCGTCGTACCCCGAAACGCCGTCTGCCCAGCCACTGCTAGCCGGCCTCTCGCTGATCGTCCAATCCGTACTTCATGACCAGTGAGAGATAGTCGCGCTGGTAGAAGATCTTGCACCTCACGTCGGGATACATCTCCCGGAGCCGCCGTACCTTGCGGTTCTTCTTGGTCACGAGCTTCTGGTTGAGGGTGGTGATCTCGATGTACAGGTCGTAGGCGGGCAGGTAGAAGTCGGGCGTGAACCGTTGGACGACGCTGCCGTCCTTGTCCCACTCCAGATCGAACGACGTCGGCTCGTATTGCCACTCGATCTGATAGAAGTCCAGCAGGCGGGCGAACTGACGCTCGCTGGCGTGGGCGAACTGCACGGTGTCGCTCTGGAGGGGCTGGAGGGAACGGGAGGAACGCCTGGGGGTCAAGCGCCCCCTGCCCGGGCCATCGACGCCGACCGGGCCCCCCGCTTTCGCCCAACCGAGGTCGACAGATCCTCCCACACCTTGTCGAGAGCGATGGCGAATACCCCCTGGCCTCGCTTGACCAGGTCGATGATCTCGTCCTCCGACTGGGCCGCGTAGACCCGAACCCCGTCGGACATCAGGGTGACGCTGGTCGGCTCCGTCCCCAGGTGCTTGCGCAGGAAGACCACCGCCTTGCGTATCTGCTGCAGCGAAATGCCGGTATCCAGCAGGCTCTTGATCGTTCGGAGCTGTACGAGATCCTGGAAGGAGTACAGCCTCTGCGTCCCCGAGCCACCCGCATCCCGGACGCTGGGGGTGACGAGGCCGGTCCGTGCCCAGTAATCCAACTGACGATAGGAGATGCCGACCAGGCGGCAGACTTCGGGAACTCGATAGCCTTCTGCTTCGGCCATGACAGCTCCGTAATTACGAGGACGTAACGAAGGCTATCACGGGTGCTCGAACTGTCAACGACTCGTCCAGTCGGCGATGGAGGTGGACCAGCCCGAGCAGAGCTAGGCGAAGTCTTCTGGAGTGACCTGGTCGAGGAACTCGCGGAACTTCTCCACCTCCTGCTCCTCGTCGTCCTTGATGACGATCGATGCCTCGGAGAGAACCTCCTCGTTGGCGAAGATGGGAACGTTCACCCTGACGGCCAGGGCGATGGCATCGCTCGGGCGGGACGACACCTCGTACTGGGATCCGTTCTGCTGCATGTGGATGATTGCGTAAAAGGTCCCTTCACGCAGCTCCGTGATGACGATCCTCTCGATCCTCACCCCCACTTCCTCGAGCACGTTCTTGAGCAAGTCGTGGGTCATTGGCCTGGCTGTGACGATTCCCTGGAGAGCGAAGGCGATGGCCGTGGCTTCCATGGCCCCGATCCAGATCGGGAGGTAGCGCTCTCCGTCTCGCTCCCGGAGCAGCACGATCGGTTGGTTGGTGGGGAGCTCCACCCGCACGCCTACCAGGTTCAATTCGATCATCGGCTCTCCGAACTCACTGTACCCACAGCGCTTGGGACCGGCAACAGGGGGAACCCGGAATCCTCAGCGCGGGCCCTGAAGCCTTTCCGGAGACGGAAGCTTTCCGAGGAACCCGAGAAGGGCATCGGGGTCGGCGGCCAGAACGCTCTGGTCGTCGACCGCCAGGATTGCCCTGACGTTTCGGTACCTCTCGCCGTGGTCCAGCCCGTAGCCGACCACGAACCGGTCGGGGCAGTCGAAGCCGCTGTATTTGATGTCCAGAGGAGCGATGCGGCGAACGCTCTTGTCCAGCAGCGTGCACACTTCGAGCGACGCCGGCTGCCGAGCGCGCAGGTTCGCCAGCAGGTAGGAAAGAGTCAGGCCGGTGTCGATGATGTCTTCGACGACGATGACGTCCGCGCCGCCGATGTCCTGATCGAGGTCCTTCAGTATGCGGACCACTCCCCCTGTGGCCTCAGACCCGGCACCGTAGGAGGAGATCGACATGAAGTCCACCCGTACGGGCAGGTCGATCTCCCGGAACAGGTCGGCCAGAAAGACCACGGCTCCCTTGAGGATGCAGATGAGGACCGGCGAGCGCCCGGCGTAGTCGCGCGCGATGGCCCGTCCGATCTCCCGGACGCGGCCCTGGATCTCCTCCTCCGGATAAAGGATCGTCGCCACGCCGGTCACCGTGCGCCGATTATAGGAACGCGTCCAGCAGGCTCTTGACCACCGCGGCCAGGAGTCGCAGCGCCGCGCCCAACGGGCCTGTTGGGACCGGGCCCGCCTCGGGCGATGGAGATGCCCTGGGTGTCGGCCGGAACACCGTGCGGGAAGCGACCGCTTCGATCGCACCGACGCGTTTACCCGCGATCACGACCACCTCCTCTCCCACCCGTTGCCCCGCGACAACCGGCAGGAACAACCCCGTGTCGAGCAGAAGCGCCCGATAGACCGTGGGAAGCTGGTCCTTCCGGAGCAACCTGATGAGATCCTCTCCCGCCACCGCATCGACGGGTTGCCCTTCGATCATGACTCGCCCGAGTGCCTGGCCTCTGGCCACCAGGACCGTCTTCTGGAACGCCTCGTAGCCGAAGTTCAGCAACGCCGCTCCGTCGTCGAACACCCCCGCAGCGTCATCGCCCCGCGATCCCAGGGCCACGGCTACGAGTCGAACACCTCCCCGGTCCGCGGCTGCCACGAGACAGTGCTGGGCTGGGGTAGTGAACCCCGTCTTTGCACCAATGGCCCCAGGGTAGAGCCACAACAGGATGTTCCTGTTCTGGATGCGGCGAGGTGGCCCGGACGGAGCCGGGATCTTGTGAAACTTCGTCCGGGTGATCGGGGCGAAGAGCGGCTCCGTGTACGCGGCCCTGACGACAGCAGCCATGTCCTCGGCCGTGGAATACCCGCGATCTTCCAGGCCGGCGGGATCGCGGAAGTGGGTCCGGTGGATGCCGATCTCCTCGGCCTTGCGGTTCATCATGGCCACGAATCCCCCGACCGACCCTCCCACGTGCTCGGCGAGGGCGACTGCGGCGTCGTTGGAGGACTGCATGAGGAGCGCGAACAGGAGCTGCCTCACGGAGATCCGCTCGCCCTTCACCAGGCCGAGCTGAGAGGCCCTCGTCCCGGCAGCCCTCGCACTGACCACTACCTCCTCGTCGGGTGACGCTTCTTGCAGCACGACCAACGCCGTCATGATCTTGGTGATGCTGGCGACCGGGCGGCGCAGATCCGCTTTCTTCGCGTAGAGCACTTGGCCGGTGCCGAGGTCCTCCAGGACCGCCGAAGGAGCCTTGATCTTGGGGGCGACCGCCGAAGGTGTGGGTGTGCGGAGGGCGGTGGGGAAGGGCGACGGAGATCCGTTCGGCGGCACCGGCGTCGGCGGCGGGGTCGAGGCCACGCCGTTCGAGGGATACATCGCCACGACCGCGAGCAAGGCCATGGCCACCGTGGCGGCGACGAACGCCTTGGGTGCGGCCTTGCGTACACCCGCGGGCTCCGCGGTCCGAGATCGCATGGCGACGGTGACGGCGGCTAGGAGCTCTGCAGGTACTGCCGGAGGTTCGAACGGAGCAGGGCCTGCTTCAGCTTCCGGGACAGCGCGGCGAGGTCGGCCAGGTTCTCGGCCGCCGCCTTGCGGGCGTCGGGGTTCCTCTGGCGGAGCATGGGCATGACGATGGACTCGAAGAACGTCGCCTCGCGCTCTGCGAAGTGCCGGTACATGGTGAGGTGGCGCGGCTCGATCCCGTACTTGAAGAAGTCCTTGGCGATCGACAACACGACGAAGTCGTCGCCGTCGTAGTACTGCTCACCGTTCAGCCCGTGAGAGCAAAGGATCCCGAACGACTGGAGCTCGCGGATCCTGTTGCGGTCGACCCCGGTGGCCGCCGCGAGTTCCTCCGCCGACATGTGCAGCCCGGTAGGCGGCGTAACCAGCTCGTCGTCGCCCGGCTCCGGAGCGGCGGCCTTCGTCGCGGAGCCCGGCTCCTCGTCCTTCTGCTCCAGACGATCCTTGATCACCTTGAGAGGCAGGTATTCGTCGCGTTGCATCCGGAGGATCGTCCGCAGTCGCTGGATGTCCGGGTCGTAGAACTTGCGATAGCCCGAAGGCGTGCGCTCCGGATCGATCAACCCCTCACCCTCGAGGAATCGGATCTTCGAGATGGTGATGTCGGGGAACTCGGTCTTGAGGGTGACCAGGATCTCCCCGATCGACAAGTAGTTGCGCGTAGCCACCTCCTACTCCCCCGCGTAGAACGTCAATTTGAATTTCCCGATCTGGAGCTCGTCACCGTTGACGAGCAGGGTCTCGTCGACCCGCCGCCGGTTGACGTAGGTGCCGTTCAGGCTGCCGACGTCGTGGAGGTGAAACTGCCCGTCCTTGCGCCGGAACTCCGCATGCCGCCTGGAGACCGTGACATCGTCCAGGAAGATGTCGCTCTCAGGGTGTCGCCCCGCCGTCGTCACGTCCTTGTCGATGAGGAACCTCGACCCTGCATTGGGCCCACGTTTCACCACAAGGAGAGCCTGCCCCCGTTCGAGTTCGCTCTGAGGGAGACCAGCCTCCTCCCCTCCTTCCTCTTCAAGCGCCATCGGAGTGAAGCTGACGGTGGTCTCTTCCTGAAGCGCAGTGCCACAGTTGGCGCAGAAATGCGCGTCCGCCGGGTTTTCGTGTCCACACCTGGTACAGACCACTCTCTTCCTCCGGTGAACCTCTCCTTGCGTCAGAGGTCGATACTTGAGAGGTGGCTGCAATCTACCTCAAGGTTGAAGCAAGGGTCAAGGGATGGCGCTTCTAGAGGTCGAGGTTCATGTGAAGGTACGGGGGAGGAAGGCCGTGCCGGTTACCGGGCGATCACTCTGGCTCTCCTGATTCCCTCTTCGTGAACGAGCGGTACGAGGCAGCGTCGAGGAGGGCGTCCACCTCCGAGGGATCCGAGAGGTCGAGGACGATCATCCATCCATCGCCGTACGGATCCTCGTTCACCAGTTCGGGGGCCTCGATCAACGTCCCGTTGCGCTCGCTCACTGTGCCGCTCACGGGGGCGAACACATCGGAGACGGACTTGGTCGACTCGACCTCTCCGAAGGGCTCACCCGCCTTGACCTCGGTCCCGATTTCGGGGATGTCGACGTACACGACGTCCCCCAGGGCATCCTGGGCATAATCGGTGATCCCGACCCTGGCCCGGTTCCCCTCCATCCGAAGCCACTCATGCTGCTCGGTGTATCTCACGTCTTCGGGAAACTCCATCTCTCCTCCTTGGGGATCATTCTGCCCGGGCGAACGGGTTCGGCGCCGCGCCCATCTGCTCCAGCGTGCGTTCCCGGATCTCGTGCGGGGAAGGATAGCCGCGCCTGCGCCTTCCCTTGGAGATCCAGCTCTCCAGAAGCTCGTGGACCCGGTGGCCGCAACGGGGACAGTGGCCGAGCCGAGCCGACCACGGGGAGACTCCCCGATTCCCGCACTCCGGACACTCCCACAGGTGCTTGCGGCCGGAAAGCTTCCCTCGCTTGGCTCTCGGTTTCCCGTCGACCTCCACGATGTCGAGCGCGAAGTCGACCACGGGTGCGTTGGTGATCGCCGTGCCGACTCCGTACGCGTCGGCGAATAGATTCAGCTCGAGGATGCGACGCTCGTCGATTCCCCCGGAGACGAAGATCTGCACTTCCGAAAATCCCCGTTCGTCCAGTTCCCACCGGACCTCACGGAGGATGGCGGGAAAGTTCCCTCTGCGGCTCGCCGGCGTGTCCAGGCGGACGGCGGTGAGGTGTCTCCCGAGGGTCAGTGCCGCGGCCACCGCCCCGAACTTCTCGTCCTGGAACGTGTCCACCAGTGCCACACGAGGGACCCTGCCGTCGATCACTCGATCGAATCCACGCCATGCCCGCTCCTCTCCCAGGATCAGGATCAGGGCATGGGCCATGGTCCCCACGGGGGGAAGGCCGAGCAGCTCAGCGCTCTTGACCGCGGCCACGCCGTCGCAGCCACCCACGTAGGCGGCTCGCTCGATCATGGGAGCGATGGCGGGGTGCATCCGCCGGGCCCCGAACGAGTACACGGGCCGGGCCGCAGCCGCGAGCTTGCAGCGAGCCGCCATGGTGGCCACGCCGCTCGCCTGGCAGATCAGGCCGAGCAGGGCCGTCTCCAGGATTCCGAAGTCGAGGTAGCGGCCGGCCACCACCATCACCGGCTCCTCCGCATAGAACACGCTGCCCTCGCGCAGGCTGAGGACGTCGACTCCCCGTCCATCTGCAATCCCCCGCCCCTCCAGCAGCCACAGGACCTCGTCCAGCCCGGCGAACACCGCCCATCCCCAGTCCTCGTGGAGCGAGCTGGCTCGGATCTCCGCGACGACGTGCGGGTTCTCCCCCTCTGCCTTCAATACCTCCTGGCCGCGGAGGAAATAGACGTCGGTGACCTTGCCCGCCCGGACATCCTCGGGCGAAGCGACGTGCAGGCCGTCGCTCATCCAGCTCCTCCTCGGCATCCCGACTCCGTCGGGCTGCCGACGAACCAAGGGGTCCGCAGCTGCCTCGCTTCGCTCGTTGCTGCTACCCCCCTGGACCCCCTCACGTCCTCAGTTCCTCGACCAAGCCGGCGAACTCCGCCGCGAGGCCGTCGGCCAACTCCGGCGATCCCGCCTCGGCCCACACGCGCACCAGGGGCTCCTGGGGATGCGGGATCACCAGGACCCAATCCTCCCCGCGGTACGCCTTCACCCCGTCGATGGTCACCACCCGCTCCCCGTCCAGGCGCTCGATCAGCCGCCGCATCACGGTACCTTTCGCCTCCCAGGGAGTGGGAACGTCTTGGCGCGAAATATGGGCGGGAGGGAGGCCGTCGATGACGTCGCGCAGCGACGTGTTCACCGACCCCAGCTTCTCGAGCAGCTTCATGAGAGCCATGAGCGCGTCGTAGGCAGGAAGGAACTCCGGGAAGATAAAGCCTCCAAGCTCATCTCCGGCGAAGGCTATCCCCTTGCGGTCCGCCGCCGCCATCAGGGAAGCCGGTGCGATCGGCGTCCACTGGACCTGGCCACCACGCTCACACACGATCGCCTCGGCCACCCGGGAGGTCGCGACGGGCAGGGCCACCCGCGCGCTCGATTCGGTGGCCGCCGTCAACGAGACGAAGGCAAGGAGCGCCGTTCGGCCGTCGAGGATCCGCCCCGCGCCGTCGACGAGATGCAGGCGTTCCCCCGTGGCGTCGATCAGTACGCCAAGTTCGGCCCCGCTCGAGTGCACCAGACGAGCGAGGTCCCGTAGATGCTCCTCGTTCTGCTCACGGGACCGAATCAGGCGGTCCTCGTCCAGCAACGCGTTGACCGCCAGGATCCCCCCACGGATCCGCCCCAGCACCAGCGGTCCGGTCAGGCTCGCCGCCCCGAAGCCGTAGTCCACCACGAGCTTCGCTTCCCGTGTCCGCAGGGCCTCGACGTCGATGGCGTCCAAGAGTCCTCTCGCGTAGTAGTCGCGGGCCCGGGCCGGAAGGTTCAGCTCGCCGATGTCGTGATGGAAGACCCTTCTCAGGTCATCCCGGTAATAGGCTCGTTCCAGCTGCCGCTGAACGTCAGGGCCGATGTCGATCCCGCTGTCATCGAAGAACTGGATGTCGACCGAGGCCGGATCCCCGGGGGAGGTCCGAACGGAGAAGCCGCCCCTGGCTCGGGCCGACCGGGCGTAGAACCTCGCCACCGGGGCCGGGACCAGCTCGACGTCGTGACAGTCCACTCCCCCAGCGTTGATCCCGGCGACCATCGAGCGCTTGAGGATGCGAGCGCTGCGGGTGGGGTCCCTCGACGCCACCACGACCGAGCTCTTGGGCAGCAGGCTGGCGTAAGCGAGGGCGAGCCGGAGTGACATCTCCGGCGTGATGTCCACGTTGATCAGGCCGCTGATGCCCCGCTCGCCGAACAGCCCGCGGACTCCTCCGGACTCCCACACGATGGACTTGGACACGATGGCCCCGGGGTCGACAGACTTGAAAGGGTAGACCTTAACTTGAGGGTATAGGACTGCGCCCTCGCCGATGTGGCACTGTTCCGCCACGACCACACCCTCCTCGAGCTTGGCCCCGTACTTGACGTCGGAGTTCTTGCCCACGACGCACCCCCGCAGGCTGGTCGAGGGACCCACGTAGACGTAGTCGTGCACCACGCAGCGATGAAGGAACGCTCCCGAGCGCACGGAGGCGCCCCGCCCCAGGACGGTGTGCTCCCGCAACGTTACCCCGGCCTCCACCCGTGCGTTCTCACCCACGTACACTGGACCGGCCACGTCGACATCGGGGTCGAGCTCCGCTCCCTCCCCCAGCCAGACTCCCGGCTTCACCTCGAAGCCCTCGATCTCCACGTCGACATCGCGATCCAGCACTGCGCGGTGAGCTTCCATGTATGCCCCGAGGGTCCCCACGTCCGTCCAGTAGCGGTCGGTCACGTATCCGTAGATGGGATAGCCCTTGTCCAGGAGCAGTGGGAACAGATCCTTGGAGAAGTCGAACTCCTTACCCTCCGGGATCAGCTCCAGAACCTCGTCCTCCAACACGTAGATCCCGGTGTTGATGGTGTCGCTGAAGACGTCGCCCCAGCCCGGCTTCTCCAGGAAACGATCGACCCGGCCCTCCTCGTTCACGATGACGATCCCGAACTCGAGGGGATCACGGACACGCTTGAGCGTGACGGTCACGGCGGCGCGCCTGGACTCGTGGAACCGGATCAGCTCGCTCAGGTCGACGTCCGTGACCGAGTCTCCCGAAAGGACCAGAGTCCTGTCGTCGAGCAGGGGCCGGGCGTTCCTGACGCTGCCTGCGGTGCCGAGAGGCTCCTCCTCCGTGGCGTACGACAGCGAGACGCCCAGGTCAGAGCCGTCTCCGAAGAAGTTCCGGACGATGCTGGCGAGGAACTGGACCGTTGCCACGACGTCGCCGATCCCATGCCGGCGGGCCAATCGCAGGATGTGCTGCATCATCGGCTGGCCAACGATCGGAAGCATCGGCTTCGGCTGGTTGCTGGTGAGCGGCCGGAGCCTCGTTCCCTGGCCTCCCGCCATGACGACGGCCTTCATCCAGGGAATCATATCGACCCGAGGTTCGAGCCCATCCTGCAGTGGCCGCGTTCAGTCGCGAGGGAGGCGCAGGGCTCTGACGACGTCCACCGCATACACGGCGGTAGCCAGGTAGTACAGGGCGATGGCGGGCACGAAGACCATCCATCCAAAAGTGGAAGCGAAGCGGTGGAACGGGAGCCCGAAGTTGCCCCAGGCCACCAGCGGGATGGCACACATCAGACCGAACGTCGCCGCCTTCCCCATCCATCTGACGTCGAGGCGGAGCCGGTAGCGTAGCAGGAGCACCACGCCCGCCAGGAGGATCAGCCCGTCTCGTGCGATCACCAAGAGGGCGGCCCATAAAGGAAAGGCGTCCCTCGCCACCATCGCCACGAGCGCTGCGGTCAGCGCGAGACGATCGGCGACCGGGTCGAGGATCTTTCCCAGGTTGGAGACCTGTCCCGTGTGTCTGGCGATGTAGCCATCGATCCAGTCCGTTGCCACGACGGCGCCCAGGAGAACGAGCCCGGCCCCTTCGGTCCCGTGGTGCAGAAGCAGCGCCACGAAGACGGGGATGAGGAGGATCCGAATCAGGGAAAGCAGGTTCGGGAAGGTGGCGATCCGGTCGAGCGATGCCATCGCCCGTCGCGCCCGTTCTTCGTCCACTGCCCCTCCTCTACCTGGCGGAGCGTATCAAGTTGGCCGGCAGAACCCGGGTCGATCAACGCTTCCAGCTACCCCGGATGCTCATGCACTCGAGGCTTCCTCCATATCAACCTCGACGCACGCTTCAGGGTTCGGGAGGAGCGTCGATTGCAGCCTGGAGCGTGGGCTCCTCGAAGACGGTGGACCTCGGGGAGACAGCGAGGCGTTCGGGCACGTTCAGGTGACTCTCGTCGGGCCGGGGAGATTTGAACTCCCGACCTCTTGACCCCCAGTCAAGCGCGCTAACCAAGCTGCGCCACGGCCCGATGTTCTCGATTCTACCGGCCCGCTCGGGGCCTTCGTCCACCCTTTCTCCTCCCAAGGGCGCCTGATCCTTTCCGGCCTCTGCGGGGGCGGAACGAAAGCCTGACCGGAACCCCTTGGAATCCGAACTCCTTCCGTATGGCGTTCTCCAGATAGCGCCTGTACGACGGTCCGGGATCGTCCGCCCCGAACACCACGAACCGGGGCGGGCCGGCCCCAACCTGGGTCCCGTACATGATCCGTCCGGCGTTCCTCGGCGCGGGATGGGCGGCTTGAGCCTCTTCCAGCAACTGGTTCACCGCGGCAGTGGGAACCCGTTTGGCCCACGCTTCCCGAACCGACAGGAGCGACGGCAGCAACCGGTTCACCCCCAACCCAGTCAGGGCAGAGGTCCGGATGACCGGGGTCCCTGGGAACAGCTCGAGTGCATTTCCCAGCTCCACGAACCGGGCGTTTCGCTCCTCGCTCGGGATGAGGTCCCACTTGTTCAGGGCCGCCACCAACCCCTTACCGGCCTCCCCCACCCGGGCGGCCACCCGCTTGTCCTCGCCCGTCAACCCCTCACCGGCGTCGATCACCAGGAGGGCCACGTGGGCCGAATCGATGGCCCTGAGCGAGCGAACCACCCCGTAGTACTCCACGCCTTGGGCCTTGCTGCCTGCCCGGAACCCCGCGGTGTCGATGAACCGGATCGGTCTCCCGTCGATCCGGACGATCGAGTCCACAGCATCGCGAGTGGTTCCAGGTTCTTCGTGGACGATGGCCCGTTCCTCTTCGACCAGCCGGTTGAACAGGGACGATTTGCCCACGTTGGGCCTTCCGACCAGGCAGAAGCGAGCCTCATCCTCCGGTTGAGGTTTGCCCTCGTCGGGGATGAGGTCGAGGATGCGATCGAGCAGCTCCCCCGTTCCCCTCCCGTGAAGTGCCGAGACGGCGACGGGCTCTCCCAGCCCCAGGGCGTGGAACTCCGCCGCCGAGGGGTCGTGCCTCTCAGAGTCCGCCTTGTTCGCCACCACCAGCACCGGGCCAAGAGCCTTCCGCAACCCTCTGGCCAGAGCCTCGTCCTCCTCGGTAATCCCGGTCGCTACGTCCACCACGAGGAGGACGAGACCAGCGGTCCGAGCCGCCAGATCGGCCTGGCGGGCTACGTCCGCCTCGATACCCGAGGGTCTCGTGGGAACGCCGCCGGTATCGACCAGGGCGAAGTGCCGCCCACCCCACTCGACGGCCAGCTCCACCCGGTCCCTGGTGACCCCGGGCATCTCGTGGGCGATTGTCTCCCTCCTCCCCAGGAGCCGGTTGACCAGCGTGGACTTGCCGACGTTCTGGCGTCCCAGGATTGCCACCCGCGGCACCCGTACCTCCGTGGCCACATCGCGCCCGCTCACGAACTCCTCCCAGGGGCTCCCGGCCCGAGGCCAGCCGCCTGGGCAAGCACGAGGGCTCGGCCCAGGACTTCCTCTGGTGAGAGCGCCGTCGTGTCCAGGACGTGAGAGTCAGCGGCAGGGACCAAGGGATTGGTTCGAGCGTCGAGGGCGTCCCGCGCGGCCACGGCCTCGGCGACGTGGTCCCCTTTCCCTCGTTCGCGCTTCCGGCGCCGGGCTCGGACGGTCGGCTCGGCCGAAAGGAAGAGCTTCAGGTCGGCGTCGGGGAACACGACGGTACCGATGTCTCGGCCTTCCATGACGCACCCCTCCACCCCGAGATGGCGTTGCTTTCGACGCATCACCGCTCGAGCGGCGGCGTGCCGGGCCACGCGGGAGACGATGGCCTCGACTTCGGCCGAGCTGAGGGAGGGGGAGGGAGGCTCGCCGTCGATCCAGAGCTCTCCACCGTCCGAGCCCCGGGAACCGAGCGAGAACGAGATCCTCTCGGCTAGGATGCTCAACTTTTCCCCGTCGTCGGGGTCGATCCCCTCCGCCAGGGCACGTTCGGCCAACACCCTGTACATGGCCCCCGTGTTGATGTAGGCGAGCCCAACCCGACGGGCCAGCTCACGAGCGAGCGTGCTCTTACCCGCTCCTGCCGGCCCGTCGATCGCGATGACCGGCCCACGCTTGGCTTCCACAATGACTTCCCACTCCCCTCTCTCGGGAAGCATGACATGCCGCAACGTCCTGGCCAGTCGCTCCGGCTCTGACGTGCGGTGATGCTCTTCACCAAAGCGCCCTTGGTCGAGGGTTTCACGTGGAATCCGCCTTTGGAGAACCATGTCCAGACTCTCGACCTCGACTGGAACCTCCCCGCCGCGGACCGATCTCTCGACTGGACCTCCGCGTCGGACCCAGCACCGCCTTCGTCAGCCCGCTCACCCTGTACAGCTCCGAGATCTCATCCTGGGTGAGAGGCCTGACCCTCCCGGGAGCGATCCTGCCCATCGCCACCGGTCCCACTCTGACCCTTACCAGGCGACGAACAGGGTAGCCGAGCGCCTCCATCATCCGGCGTACCTCACGCTTTCGGCCCTCAGCCATCACCACCATGACCGCCGACTTCCCCGCTCCACGCTGCACCGCTTCCGCACGGATCGCCCGAGCTAGCCCGTCCTCCAGGCCGATCCCGTCCGTCAGTTGCCGAATGGCGCTCCGTGACACCGCCCCCGTCACCTCGACCAGATACTCCTTTTCCACTCCGTGGGACGGGTGCTGGAGCCGGTTGGCGAGGGCGCCGTCGTTGGTGAGAAGGAGCAAGCCTTCGGATTCGCGGTCCAGCCGTCCCACTGGGAACACGCGAGGGCCCTTCGGAATGAACTCGGCCAGGGACCTGGTGGCATGCGGATCGCGCATCGTGCTCGTCACACCCCTCGGTTTGTTCAGCGCGAAGTATCGAAGCCCGGGGTGCGCGGGGACGGGAACCCCGTCTACGGTGATCCGGTCGACCAGAGGATCCACCCGGTCACCCAGTCGAGCCAACCGGCGGCCGACCCGGACTCGGCCCTGCTCGATCAGCTCCTCGGCCTTCCGCCTGGAGCCGTACCCGGCCCGGGCAAGCGTTTTCTGGAGCCGTTCCGGGCCGCCTCCCCCGGTGGACTCAGTCCCCGACCGGCGCCCGCTCGTGGTCGTCATCCCCCAGGAGCGGGGCCAGCGGGGGCAGGTTCGACACAGAAGCCAGGCCCAGCCGCTCCAGGAACTCGGCGGTGGTGCCGTACAGGATGGCCCGTCCGGGACCTTCGTCTCGACCGACCTCCTGGATCAGGCCCCGATCCGCCAGTGCCCGCAGGACTCCGTCGGAGTCGGCGCCCCGGATACTGGAGACCTGATGCCTGGTCACGGGCTGCTTGTAGGCCACGATGGCGAGCGTCTCCAGCGAGGCCTTGGTGAACCGGGTATGCCGGGACGACAGGATGAACTGCTCGACGTAGGGTGCCGCAGCCGGATGGGTCACGAGCCGCCACCCTCCGGCCACCTGCTGAAGACCCCGTCATTCATTCCATGTCTCCTTCAGGTAGGGGGAATTGCTCGGGGGTCTGCTCCGTCTCCTCTTCCGGCATGGTGGAGCCGACCACGAGGTTGGACACAGGTTCACGGGAAGCTTCATAGGCGCCAGTGGGCGGACCCTGCCACCGAACCTCGATGTCCCCGAACACATCCGCTTGCGAAAGCTCGACCTTTCCTTCACGGTAAAGCTCGAGGATGGCGAGGAACCGCACCACAACCTCGATGCGTTCCTCACAGTCCTCCAACAACTCTCTGAACCGCGTGTTGCGCTTGACAGCCAGTCGCTCCTGAACGGCACGAAGCCCTTCAGCCAGGGAGAGCCTTATCGGCGTCACGTGCGAAAGGTCGAGGTCGGGTCCGGGCGCAAGGAGGGCTGCTGCTGCCTCGCGTAGGATCTGGGGCGCGATCTTCTCCAGCAGGTCCGGGTACAGGTGGGCCAGCTCCCGCGGAGGAGCCACGATCCGAGGTACCGAGAGAGCGGCCGCCTCGGTCAGCTCCTTCAGCACGGCAGCCACTCGTCGGAAGGCAGCCAACTCGAGGCTCCTCGCGTAGACCAGGTCGGGCGAGACTCCGCCAAGCAGATCCTCCTCGGTTTCCACGGGCGGCCGGGGAAGCAACCGTCCGACCTTGAGCTCGAGCAGGACCGCGCACACGGCGAGGAACCAGGTGGCCTCGTCCAACGACCACCCATCCAGTCGTTCTCTGCCGTCCCGGATGAAGCGCTCGGTGACGAGAGCCACCGGCACGTCGCACACGTCCATGCGCTGCCCCAAGATGAGGTCGGCCAGGAGCCGGAATGGCCCCGAGAACAGGGGCAGCTCGACGGCGAACTCAGCTCGCGATTCGCTCATGCATTGATTGGGGGCGAGGCCGAGTGGACCGAGGCCCGCCGGGCCCCGGTTCCGGCGGTGGGTGAGAAATACTGCCTTTCCTCGATGGCGGCCATCGTATCGGCGGTACCCGGATGCTTCAAACACCCCTTGCTTGGCATACCGCCGATGCCCCCGGACCCCCTAGAAGCATCTTCCCCCGACGATGAGCCGGCAGATCCCGTTCCCGATCACATTGACGAAGGCGAAGATCGGTCCGGAGATGATGAAGAAGACCAAAATGATGAATAGGGCCGCATACTGATCCAGGTTCTGATAGACGTCCCGGGCCCGCGGCGGAAGAAATCGAGCGATCAGGCGGGACCCATCGAGGCCGGGGATGGGCACGATCTGCATCACAGCCATGATCACATTGGCGATGAGGCACGAGAGAAGAAAGTGAGCAAGTTGGAGGTTCGTCGAGGCAACAAGCCTGACCAGCCCGCCGAAGGCAAAGGCCAGCACCACGTTGGCGGCCGGACCGGCCAGCGCGATGAGGGTGAGATGGTGGTCCCGCTTGCGGAGGTTCCACGGATTCACTGCGAACGGCTTGCCGTAAGCGAACACCGGGAACAAGCCATTTCCTTCGATGACCGAACTGCCGAAGAGGACGGGCAGCAGCAACAGCGCCGGGAGGACGTACGTCCCGAAAGGATCAACGTGAGGTCGAGGGTTGAGTGTTGTTCGCCCCATCATGTTGGGCGTGTAGTCCCCGAGCCGAACGGCGACCCAAGCGTGTGCGTACTCGTGGATCACCAAGGCGATCAGGAGGCCCGCGGCGAGGTAGATCGTCTCCAGGAGGCTGTCGAGGCTCACCCGGCCGCCCCCCGGCCGCGATCTGATCGGGCGGCCTCCCCCTCTGCCGTCCAGTGCCAGCCGTACAGGAGGTGGGGCGCCTCCACAGGCTTCGGGCTGATGGTGATGGACCTTCGCACCTGGTCCTCGACAGTCGCCGCGGCCCCTTCGTCGCGGGCGTGGATCAGGGCCATGGGCTGGCCGTCCTCGAGCTTGTCGCCGACCTTGGGGAAGAACTCGATCCCCACCGCCGGATCGATCGCATCCCCCTTCTTCATCCGGCCGGCCCCCAGGGCAGCCGCAGCTCGCCCCAGGGATTCGGCGTCCACCTCCTTCAGATAGCCGTCTGGCGAAGGGACCTCTCGCTTCACGGAGGCTCGCGGAAGCACCGCCCAGGGATCGTCGACCACGCGCGGGTCGCCCCCTTGAGCCTCCACCATGGCCGCGAACGTGTCGGCCGCATCCCCGGAGTCGAGGGCTTCGGCGACCATCGATCTGGCATCGTCGCGATCTGTTCCTCGCAGAGCGACCAAGGCCTCGGCGGCGAAGGCGACGGACAGTTCCCGCAGCCTGCCTTTCTCCTCTCCCCTCAGCAAGCGGACGGACTCTGCCACCTCGAGGGCGTTGCCGATGGCCGAGCCGAGGGGCTGCGACATGTCAGTGACGGCGGCCCGGGCTGCCCGGCCCCAATAGCGGGCCAGCTCGACGCAGGCGCCAGCGAGCTGCGAAGCAGCCTCCGGCGTCTTCATGAACGCCCCGCTTCCGGCCTTCACGTCCAGGAGGATGAGATCCGTTCCGATAGCGAGCTTCTTGGACATCACGCTGGCCGCGATGAGAGGGACGCTGGCCACGGTAGCGGTGGCGTCGCGGAGCGCGTAAAGGGCTCCGTCGGCCGGGACGAGGTCCTTGGATTGCCCGGCCACGGCACAGCCCACCTTCTCCACCTGGTGTTCCAGCTCCTCGGGCGACAGGTCGACCCGGAACCCCGGGATGGATTCGAGCTTGTCCAGCGTGCCTCCGGTGTGGCCCAACCCCCGTCCCGACAGCTTGGCCACCGCCATGCCGAAAGATGCGGCCAGCGGGGCGAAGACGAGTGTGACGCCATCACTCACGCCTCCGGTGGAGTGCTTGTCCACCTTCGGGAGGGACACGCCTGCCAGGGGCAACGTCCGGCCCGAGTCCACCATCGCCCGGGTCAGCTCGGCGGTCTCGGTCGGCGTGAGGCCGTTCAGGTACGCGGCCATCAGGAACGCCGCGGCGAGGTAGTCGGGAACCTCGCCCCTCGCGTAGCCGAGGACGAATGCGCGCAATTGATCGGAAGAGATCTCTCGACCGTCCCGCTTCGTGGCCACCACGTCGCGGAAGTCCACGCTAATCACTCAGGCCGAGCTCATCGGCGAAGCTCGTCCCCGCCAAGCCGTTCGTGTCGACGCCCAGAACCTGGGCCACCGTGGCTCCAACGTCACCAAAGACCTGACGGATCCCCAGGTCGATGGCCGCATCGGTTCGGGCTCCGGCAACCAGAACGGGTGTGTACTCGCGCGTGTGGTCCGTGGACGATGTATCGGTCGGGTCGCAACCGTGGTCCCCCGTGATCAGCATCAGCCCGCCCGCCACCGCGTTCACCAGCTCCGGGATCCTCCGATCCAGGGCCTCGATGCATCGGCCGTACCCCTGTGGATCGTTGCGGTGCCCGAACTTGGAGTCGAAATCGACGAGGTTCGTGAACACGAGAGAGGCTCCCGGCCGCCGGAGGAAGTCGATCGACAGCTCGATCCCATGGTCGTTCGAGTCCGAATAGCTGAACTCTGAGAGTCCATGGCCGTCGAAGATGTCGCGGATCTTCCCCACCCCGTACACGGGTATGCCGGCGTCCTTGATGAAGTCCAGAACGGTCCGGCCAGGGGGCGGCACGGAGTAGTCGCGTCGCTCGGGCCGGCGAACGAACGAGCCGGGGTCGCCATCGAACGGTCGGGCGATGACTCTCCCCACTCGGTGCTCGCCATCGAGGATCACCCGGGCGATCTTGCACCACTCGTACAGCTGCTCAAGCGGGACAGCGTGCACATGGCAGGCCACCTGGAAGACGGAATCGGCGCTCGTATACACGATGGGTCGTCCTGTTCGAAGGTGTTCCTCACCGAGCTCCGCAATGATGTCGGTGCCCGAGGCTGCCTTGTTGCCCAGGACCTCCCGGCCGATCGCCCGCTCGAACGATTCGATGACCTCGGGCGGGAAGCCTTTCGGATACGTCGGGAAGGGCCGGTCCAGGACGATCCCGGAGATCTCCCAGTGGCCGGTGATGGTGTCCTTTCCTGCCGACCGCTCACGCTGCTTCCCGTGGGCCGTCCCCCGATTTCCTCCCGGCGGAACGCCCTCGACTTCCGTAAGGGTTCCCAGGCCCAGCCCGGCGAGGTTCGGCGCATCGAGCCCTCCGACTGACGACGCCACGTGCCCGATGGTGTCCGAACCCGTATCTCCGTAGGCGGCGGCGTCCGGTGCTTCGCCCACCCCGAACGAATCACACACCAGGAGCAGCACCCGTTCGACGCGTCTCCCCGCCCCTTCCTTCTCACCAGCCATCTCAGGCACCCTTTCGGCGAGCCTGGGCAGCGATCGGACCGGTCCGGGGGAACCTGGCTCGTGGGTGGGCCGAGAAATATTCCTCACGCAGCCGCTCTCCCGTCACCAGCGTGTAGATCTGAGTCGTGGCGAGCGTGGCGTGACCCAGGAGTTCCTGGACCACCCGAACGTCCGCTCCGCCCTCGAGCAGATGGGTGGCGAACGAATGGCGCAGCGTGTGCGGCGAGACCTGCTTGGTCAGGCCGGCCCCGGTGGCGGCTCCCTTGAGCACCCGGGTGGCTCCCTGACGAGTCAGCCGGCCGCCTCGCTGGTTGAGGAACAGTGCGGCGCCGGAGTTCGAGGCGGCCAGGCCGGGTCGCGCGCGCGTCAGATAGCTCTTCAGCGCAGCCACGGCATATCGCCCGAGCGGAACGATCCGTTCCTTGCTTCCCTTCCCCATGACCCGGACGCTGCCCTCGTCCAGGTCCACCTCGTCGATGTCCATGCCGACGAGCTCGGAGATGCGAACGCCGGCCCCGTAGAGGGTCTCCAGGATCGCCCGATCCCGGATCCCTGCCGGAGAGGCCTCGCTCGGAGCGGCCAGGATCGCCTGGACCTCGTCCAGCGAGAGGGGACGGGGCAGCGTCCGGGGTACCTTTGGCCGAACCACACCCTCGGAGGGGTTGGCCGAGGCGTCGCCTTCGCGCAGGAGGAACAGATGGAACGTCCGAACCGCCGCCAGCGCCCTTGCCACCGAGGATGGCCGGTAACGCCGGCCTTCCGCATACTCGCTCCCCGACAACGAGGCAACGAAGCCCGACACGGTCGGTTCGTCCACGAGCGTGGCGTCTGTCACCCCCGTCGTCTGGAGGAACCGCGAATAGCGGGCGAGGTCCCGGCCGTACGCATCTAGGGTGTTCCTGGCCAGCCCGCGCTCGACGGCGAGGTAATCGAGGAACTTCGAGATCTGGGCTGTGACGGCGTCTCTCGGCACCGGTTGGGACCCTTAGTCCGATACACCCGGGGTAGCCGCGGACACCGGCATCGACTCCAGATCGTGGGCTTCTCCGACAGCCTGGTTGGTGAGCATGCCCCCGTGCGTGTTGAGGCCGGCCGCCAGCGCCGGATCGGCCCGAAGAGCGTCCTCCAATCCCGCCTCCGCAATCGAGATCGCGTACGGCAGCGTCACGTTCGTCAATGCGTAGGTGGACGTGTTGGGAACGGCGCCGGGCATGTTGCCCACGGCGTAGTGCACCACGTCGTGAACGACGTAGGTGGGGTCGGAGTGCGTGGTCATCCGGGAGGTCTCGACGGAGCCGCCCTGATCGATGGAGATGTCGATCACCACAGAGCCCGGTCGCATGGAGGCGACCATTTCCTCGGTGACGAGCTTGGGTGCCTTCGCTCCGGGGATCAGGACCGTGCCGATCACCACATCGGCCTCGCGGACCCGCTGCTCCAGGGTCAAGCGGTCCGACATCAGGGTCATGATCCGGCCCTTGTGGATCTGATCGATGAACCGCAGCTTGTCCAGGCTCTTGTCGACCACGATCACCTCGGCCTCCATGCCCGCGGCGATCCAGGCGGCGTTCCCCCCGGCCATCCCCGCCCCGAGCACGAGCACCTTGCCCGGGCGAACGCCCGAGACACCCCCCAGCAGGATCCCCCTGCCCCCGTTCTCCTTCTCCTGAAGGCGTGCGCCGACGTGCGGGGCCATGCGGCCCGCGATCTCGCTCATCGGCGCGAGGAGCGGGAGCCGCCCGTCCGCGAGCTGGACCGTCTCGTAGGCAACGCCGGAGACCTTGCGCTGGAGGAGCACGTCGGTGAGCTCCCTGCTGGCCGCCAAGTGGAGGTATGTGAACAGGATCTGGCCCTCCTGGAGATGGTCGTATTCCTCAGGGACGGGTTCCTTCACCTTGAGGATCATCTGGGCCTCCCGCCAGACCTCCTCAGCGTTATCGATGATCTCGGCTCCCGCCCGTTCGTAGCGCTGCTCGTACAGGGAGGAGCCCTCGCCGGCGTCCTTCTCGACTAGGACGCGGTGCCCCGCATGGGTCAGCTCCCGGGCACCCTCCGGGGTCAGGGCAACGCGAAATTCGTTGTCCTTGACCTCCTTGGGCACGCCGATGATCAACGACCGCTCCTCGAGCCAGGTGGGGTTTCAGCCGCCTCAGCATACCGGGCCCGCCTCTGGCCAGATGCGAGCGCCGCGACTCGGGAGAGACCTCAGATCCGCTTCCTCAGCTTCTCGGCCAGGAGCAGGCTACACACGGTCTTGGCATCCTGGATCTGGCCGCCATGGACGGCGGCGAGGGCTTCGGCGAACGGCATGCGGACCACTTCCACCCCCTCTTCCCCCGGGCCTCCCGCGTCGTCGGCCCCGGCCACGAACAGATCGATGGCTTCGTCCGTGAAGCCCGGGGAGGGGTAGATCCTTCCCAGCGGCTCCACGTTTCGCGCGCGATAGCCCGTTTCCTCCAGAACCTCGCGAGCCACACAACTCGCCGGGTCTTCCCCCTCGACGTCGTAGATCCCTGCCGGGATCTCCAGTAGAACCTCTCTCACCGACTCACGGGTCTGCCTGACGAGGAGAACCTCTCCCGCCTCGGTCAGAGCAACCACGGCGCAGGCACCGGGATGGCGAACCACCTCGCGCTCGCCCGCGGGCCATTGTTCGACCTCCACGCGGATCAGCTTGCCCCGGAAGGCTTCCCGTGACGACTCGGGCTCCACGAACCAGGCTAGCCCGAGATGGCCAGCGGTTCCGTCAGGGCACCCTGCCGGCGGGCCAGGGCGGCGCCCACGAACTCCCGGAACAGCGGATGGGGCCGAGTGGGTCTGGACTTCAGCTCGGGATGGAACTGTCCGGCGATGAAGTAAGGATGGTCGGGCAGCTCGATGATCTCGACCAGCCGCCGGCTGGGCGACATCCCCGAGAACACCATCCCGTGCTCTTGCAGGACGCCGTGGTACGTGGGGTTGACCTCGTAGCGATGGCGGTGCCGCTCGTGGATCAGCGACTCGCCGTAGCAGCGTTCGGCCAGGCTACCGGGCAGGATGTCGCAGGGATACGCACCGAGCCGCATGGTTCCGCCCATGTCGACCACTTCTTCCTGTTCGGGCAGCAGGTCGATCACCGGGTGGGGCGTTTTCGGGTCGAACTCAGAGGAGTTGGCTCCGTCCAGCCCGGCCACGTTCCGGGCGTACTCGATCACAGCGCACTGCAGCCCGAGGCACAGACCCAGATAGGGGATCTTGCTCTCCCGAGCAAAGCGGATGGCCTCCACCTTTCCTTCGACGCCGCGGATGCCGAATCCGCCGGGAACCACGATGCCGTCGGCTCGCCCCAGGATCTCCTCGACCCCGCCCGCGATGAGCTCATCCGAGGGGATCCAGGTGAGGTTCACCCGAGCGCCGTTGTGGAACCCACCGTGCTTGAGGGCTTCGATCACGGACAGGTAGGCATCCTTGAGCGTGACGTACTTCCCAACGATGGCGATGCTCACCGGCGACACGGCCCGGTGCACCCGGTCCACCAGGTCCTGCCATTCCCGCAGGTCAGGATCCCGATCGGGCAACCTGAGCAGGTTGGCCAGGTACGTGTCCAGCCCCTCCCGGTGCAGGACGAGGGGCACCTCGTAGATGGACTCGGCGTCGACCGCGGAAATCACTCCTCGCGTCTCGACGTCGCACAGAAGCGAGATCTTCTCTTTGAGGTTGCGGCCGATGGGGCGATCCGACCGGCACACGATCACGTCGGGTTGGATACCGATCGACCTGAGCTCCTTCACGGAGTGCTGGGTCGGCTTGGTCTTGAGCTCGCCAGTGGGGCCGATGAACGGCATCAGCGAGACGTGTACGAACGCCACGTTCTCCCGCCCCACCTCGTTGCGGAGCTGGCGGATGGCCTCGAGGAACGGGAGGCTCTCGATGTCACCCACCGTGCCGCCCACCTCGATCACGCAGATGTCGGCGTCGGACGTGCTGGCCAGCGTGCGGATTCGGCTCTTGATCTCGTTGGTGATGTGCGGGATGACCTGCACAGTCTTGCCCAGGTAGTCGCCCCGCCGTTCCTTCTGGATGACGGTCTGGTAGACGGCTCCGGTGGTCACGTTTGACTCTCGCGCCAGGCTCTCGTCGGTGAACCGCTCGTAGTGGCCGAGATCGAGATCTGTCTCCGCCCCGTCGTCGAGCACGAAGACCTCACCGTGCTCGAACGGATTCATCGTGCCGGGGTCGACGTTGATGTAGGGATCGAGCTTCTGGAGGGTGACCCGGAGGCTACGGGACTTGAGGAGGCGGGCCAGGGAAGCGGAGGTGATGCCCTTCCCGAGGCCGGAGGCGACTCCTCCCGTGACGAACACGTACTTCGGTCGCTCTGGCACTACGGGATTCGATGGTAACAGACGGCCGGGGTCGCTGGAAGGATCGAGATCAGGTTGCGGCAGAATCTCTGGAACCCTGACCGTTCCCGGAGGTTCGGTTCGGCAGCCGACCCAACTGATCGAACCAGCGCAGAGGGGGCGTGACCTCGATGATCCGGGACAGGGTGACCGTCTCGCCCACGAGATGAAGCGCCAGGACGAAGCCCAGACCGAGCGCCACTCCCCACGTCGGGAGCAGGCGGAAGCATGCGATTCCCACAACGAAGCCCAAGACGTTCGAGCCGCTGTCCCCGAGCATCGCCCGCTCCCGAAGGTCGAGTGGCAGGATGGCGATTGCGGCACCGAGCGCGGCAGGGACCAGATACATATGGAACGCGAACCGCCACTCGGTCAGCACCACCAGGCCCAGGGCCAGGAAGAAGTACTTCAGAGCCCGCCCCGGGCGAACGTCGAAGAGGTTCCAGAGGTTCGTCGCCCCCGCAACGAACGGGATGGCGAGGGCGAGTCGCAGACCCCCTGAACCCAGCGCGGCCGCAACCAGCCAAGCCGCCACCGTGGCAGCGGCAACCTTGGCGATTCCCGTGGTGATCCGCCCGTGAAACAGTTCTCCGAAGTGGCCAATCAGACCTCGGCGGGACCCCGCACGGTAATCGTCCAGGAGACCCGACGCGAATACCACCAGAAGCCCCAGAATCACGGCGAGTGGGCGCCAGGCACTCACACCCAGCCTTTCGCCGGCCCACTCGAGGAGAAAATCGATGACCAGCACCACCCCCACACCAATGGCAAATGCAGGTCCCAGAGCCAAATAGAGAAGGGAGCCACGGTAATTGGGGGCCACGGGCGCACGTGGCCTGGACGGCAGCGCGATGGCGCTGAAGGCGACGATTCCCCCGACCGCCATGGCGAGGATGAACCCGAGACCGGTCATCGAAGACCGAATCCCCTCGGGATCACCGCTCGAAGGATGTCCAGCCCCTGGCGGGCGCGGTGGGCGAAGCCGGTCAGCGTTCGACCGGTCGGACGATGCCGCATGTCGACGGGCACCTCCCGTACGCGGAATCCCAACCGTACCGCGTCGATGGTCATGGCCGTCTCCAAACCGAACCCCGACGCCAGCGGACGACAGGCCTGGAGAGCCTCCCGGGTGATCGCGCGCTGGCCCGACAGCGGCTCTTCAGGGTCGAACCGGGTGATCGTTCGGATGGCCCAGCGGGAGAACGCCTTGACCAGCCCGAACCCACCGCCCTCCTGCAGTGGGAGGCGGCCGATAGCCAGGTCCAGTCGCCCCGCGACCATCTCCTGCAGCAAGGCCTCGGTCTCGGCCGCCGTCTCTCCGACGTCTCCGTCCACCAGCAGGTAGACGTCTCCCGGCTCCACTCGGTCCAGCGCCGAGTCGACGGCGCCGCCCTTGCCCAGACGCCGTGGGGCGACCATGACCCTCGCGCCCGCCCAGGCCGCCTCCTCGCCGGTACGGTCGGTGGAGCCATCGGCGATCACGACGACCTCAGAGACCGGCTCGATCCCAGCAAGAGCCTTCACGGTCTCCGCGATGGAGTCCTCTTCGTCGAGGGCTGCGACGATGGCCACCACCCTGGGTGCGGACGGAACCGGACGCCTGGGCGCGCGTTTGCGCCCGCCGCCGATCCGACTGCCGCGCGGGGTCACGGCTTTGGCAGTATCCCGGACGCACCGTCCTTCACCCCATAATCCCCTCCCCTTCCCGGGGTGGCCAGGAGGTCTCGGAGGCCGAACACCAACGCGACGCGACCGGGGATCTGGTCGGCGTTGTCCACGGTGACGAGGTGTCCGTCCATGGACCCGTCGCCCCGGATCGGCGTCACCAGGGACGCGACGGTCTGGGTTGTCTCCGCCGCCACGACGGGCCGGGACGACCCCACCAGCGACGCCGCGAGGGGTTGGAGGAACCGGACCGGGTCCACAGCCGGCGGATCCCCTCCTCCGGCCAGGAGCACCACGGATTGCAACGCCGCCCCGATCTCCTGGGGCGTCCCTCCGCCCCGAATGATGAGGAAGCCTGCACTCCGTAACTGGTCGAGCAGGTCGACGCCGGGCGACCCCGGACCCGCGATCAGGCGAGCAGCGAATCTCTCGGCTGCCGTCTGGGCCAGACCCACCGGATCCGTTGACTGGGAGCTCCCGATGAGTCCGGCCAGATCCGAGCGCGCGGCCTGGTCGGTGAGCCCCATTCGCTTCGTGATGACCAGTTCGGCAACCACTTTCCCTCCGGCGTCCTGGAGAGCGCGCCTGACACCCTCCAGGTCGGCAGCGTTGACTCCCTCCTGGGTCACCAGCACGACCTCGGCCCCGGTGAGCTGCGCGTCCACCAGGAGTGGCTCGACGGAGCTGGCGAAGTTGTTCCAATTCCTCAGTTGCCCCTGAAGGTCACCGACCTGCTTCTCGAGGGCCCTCGCCCGGCCGACCGCAGAGTCGGTCCGGTGGCGGAGATCGTTCAGGACCCCCTGGTTCACCACGGTCGTGCCCACCAGGACGCCGAGCGCGAGGGCGAGGAATACCGACACGATCGACACGAGGTGATACCTGAACGAGATCAATGGGTCACTCGGAAGACGAAGCCGCGCACCGATTCGTAAAGCAACTTTACCAATAGGCGCAGCGGTGGCGAGATGGCCACGACGACGATGAACGCGAGGAGGGCCGCTCCCACCAGGAGGAGGGCATCTCGCCCTCTGATCGTTCGCCGGTACATGCGCGAGACACCTTTCGCGTCCACCAGGATCTCCCCGACTCGAAGCCGGACCAGGAACGTGCTGGCCATCCCCATGCGGCCCTTGTCCAGGAACTCCCGGAGGTTTCCGTGGCTCCCCACGGCCACGATGAGGTCGGCACCCTTTCCGTGCGCCAGAAGGAAGGCCATGTCCTCACTGGTACCTGACACCTTCATGAGCCTGTACGGGATCCCCAATGCGGTGAGGCGCTCCTGGCCCGGTGCGAACCCGTTCGGGTAGGCGTGAAGGACGATCTCGGCCCCCGAGAGGAGCGCTCGCTCGGATACCGAGTCCATGTCCCCCACGACGAGGTCGGGCCTGTAGCCCTCCTCCAGGAGGGCATCGGCTCCCCCGTCCACACCTACCAGGACCGGCTTGACCTCCCTGATGTACGGCTTCAGGGCCGCGAGATCCTGTTTGTAGCTGTAACCGCGCACCACGACCAGGACGTGCTGGCTCGACAGGTCGTGGTCGATCTCGGGAAGGCCCGTACCACCGAACAGGAGGTCTCGCTCCCGGGCCATGAATTCCAGAGTGTTCTGGGCGAAGCTCTCGAACTGTTCGGCCAGGCGTTGTCGTGCCACCTCCATCGCGGCGGTCACCGAGCTCATGCTCTGGCGGATCCCCACCGCCACCAGTTCCTCACCGCGGTACACGCGGTCGCCGTCGATCCGGACCACGTCTCCTTCCTGGACCTTTCGCGTGAGGATCTGCCCCACACCGTCTACCAGAGTGACGCCGTGCTCCATCAGGATCAGCGGCCCCAGGTTCGGATACCTGCCGCTGATGGACTGAGAGGCGTTGACGACGGCGCTCACCCCTCGTTCGACCAGACCCTCCGCCGAGATACGGTCCAGGTCCTCGTGATCGATCACGGCGATCTCGCCGGGCTGGATCCGCCTCAGCAATCGCTTGGTGCGGCGGTCCACCCGGGCTATCTGGGTGGTGGCCCGAATCCGCCGCCTGGTGATCCTAAGCGCCAACTGCCCTCACCTCGGAAGTCGTGTGTTGGCTGCCCGCATCGAGAAAACAGCCCGAGGACGACCCATCCTACCTACGGATCTACGGGCTCATCCGGACTGGATCCCGGGCGGATGCCCGACGCGTGGTCGGTCCACCCAGAACCATGTGGAGCTGCCCCCGGCAAGGAGAACTTCTCCCTGAGCAGGCGGAAGAAGCTCGGTGAGCCATCGCGGCGGACAAGGCGCGCCGGTCGCTCCGCCGGCTCGATCTTCACACTCGAGCCCACGGGGAGCTCCAGCCCCGGACGGCCATCGGCGGAGAGAAGGCCGGGCTCGTCTCCGAGCACTTCCAGCATGACTCCTTCATCAAGGGACAGGACGATCGATCGGTCGAACACCATGTGCGGCGAGACGGGGGTGAGCAGCATGCAGGGAACCTTCGGCGACACGATCGGCCCACGAGCGGAGAAGGAGTACGCCGTCGACCCCGTCGGAGTGCCCACGATCACGCCGTCGGCCGAGAACGTGGTGACGTATTCGCCCCCCACGTGTGCGGCCAGCCTGATCAGCCGGTGGCGAGCCCGCTTCTCCACGATGATCTCGTTCAGGGCCCATTGCGGTTCGTCCCAGGGAGCGTCTGACGCCCGGGCCGCGATGGCCGTGCGCTCCTCCAGATGGATCTCGCCCTCGAGGATCTCGCTGAGGAGCCCGGTGGCCGCGTCCGGTTCGACCTCGGTGAGGAAACCCAGGCGGCCGACCTTGACTCCCAGGAGCGGCACGTCGGCCTCGTTGGCCAGCTGGGCAGCCCGGAGCAACGTTCCGTCTCCGCCCACCGACAGGACCAGATCCAGTCCGCGAGCGAACTCGGCAGCGGGAGCCTTCTCGTCTGCCCACGGACCCTCGCCTTCCAGGCATCGCGTGGTGACCCCGCGGTTTCGCAGCCAACCGATCAGGGACTCGGCGGCCTCGATCGCTCCCTCGCGGCCGGCGTGCACCACCAGGCCCACGTTACGAATGACCCACCCTGCACTCGATCCTGCATCACCCACCAGCATCCTCCGCCTCGCCTGCTGCGCGACCGGAGTTCGAAGCCAGTGCGCGGCCTTCCTCGACTGCGGCCTCGAGCCTCTTGGAAGTGGCTTCGGCCCGGGTTCCCCTCTCGAGTGTCGAGCCCCCCCTTTGCCCGCGCGCGTACAGGAAGAACTCAACGTTCCCCGCAGGGCCGACGAGGGGAGAGGCCATGGCTCCGGCAACGTCCAAGCCCTCGCGGCCGCAGGCCTCAGCCACCTGTGCCAGGACCTTGCGCCAGACGTCCGGATCTCGCACCACTCCACCCCCACCGACTTCGTGCTTGCCCGCTTCGAACTGCGGCTTGACCAACAGGACGAACAGGGCTCCGTTCGCGGCGCAGCGAACCAAGGCGGGGATGACCAGGCGCAGCGAGATGAACGAGAGGTCGGCGGCGATCAGGGCGGGCCTGGAGGGAAGAGAATCGGGTTCAAGATCACGTACGTTGACGCGTTCGAGGACGGTGACCCGAGGATCTTGACGAAGGCGCCAGTCGAACTGGCCATAGCCGACGTCGACGGCGACGACGTGCTCGGCGCCCCTCGAGAGCAGACAGTCGGT
>WNFU01001425.1_pt1 | contig 34266 bp, 30 predicted proteins | sample 5400121 | NCBI WGS metagenome assembly WNFU01 (sample SAMN13153360, study PRJNA577476) | soil metagenome | isolation source: 100 cm soil or saprolite under grassland replicate 1 | place: USA:California | collected 2016-06-15
CGCGAGATCCGCGCCGAGGTCGACGCCCGTTACCGCAGACCACGCGGCCTCAGGCTCGCCGTCACGGAAGCGTCAACGACAGGCGTCATCGATTCGTTCACGCTCTTTGGGAGCGGGATGGAGATGCCGCGGGTCGTGCCGGCGGCTAACGGAATCTACTTCGCAGTCTGTCCGGTGCGCGCCACCTGCCCCTACCCGGGCCGGCGTTTCGCCCGCTCTCCAGCAGCCTTCGCGCCTCGGCGCGCGGCGCTCGAGCTCGCAGTACGAACGTTCCTCGAGACGTCGGCCAATCTCGTGGTCGTATCACTTCCGACTGCGCGATTCGTCCTGCTCGTGCTCGAGCGCGCTGACGTCATTGGAGAAGGCGACGCGTCCGCATTGCGCGACGCGCTCGCAGGCGATCCCGCTTCCGCGCCCGACGTCTGGCTTCAGAGCATCGTCGACGAGATGACTCTGCCGCGCCTCTTTGCGCCCTGGGCGCTTGCCGCGGTCTCGGAGACACGCGAGACACTCGTCGCCACTTGTCTCTGGCCTAACTCGCCCTAGCGAACTCCAACTTGCACCAGCTGATCGTCAAGACGCTTCTGAAGGGAGTTGACCAACAGGGGCCGGATCTGCGGTGACCCGGGCAGACCACAAGTGACGCCGCTTCGAGGGATCAACTCGTGTGAGCGAATCAGAGGGGGGATTTCTACGATGAAGCGTCTGTTCACTGCGCTCGTTGTGGCGACGGTTGGACTAGGCGGTCTCACGGTCATTGCCGAGGCCCAGCAGCGTCCGTCCGAAGCCACGGCGGCGCCCGCGAAGCTGACGATCTGCCACAAGACGGGTTCGCAGAGCAACCCGTGGCGGCGGATCACCGTCTCCAGTCGCACGGTCGCCAGTCCGAATTCGAGTTCGGGCCAGCTCTTGCGCGCGCACCTGCGGCATACCGGTGATGCGATTGTGGTCGGAACGGGAGCCTGCCCGTCGGCGTCCGCGACGCCGTCGCCGACGAGCACGCCGCCCGCCAAGATCACGATCTGTCACAAGACCGGCTCGGCCACGAATCCGTACCGACGGATCACCGTTTCGAGCCGCGCGGTTACCAACCCGAACTCGACCTCGGGCAAGGTCCTTCGTGGCCACATGCGCCACCCGGGTGACCTGATCCTTCCCGGCGCACCCGCGTGTCCAGCGGGAGCCGGAAAGACCCAGGGCGTGAAGCTGACGGCGACGCTGCAGCCGGCCGCCCCGGCGACCACCGGGTCGGGCACCGCGACCGTGACGATCCGACTGGGTAAGGCGGAGCTCTGCTTCACGCTCACGGTCAGCGGCCTCACCGATGTGACGGCTGCGCACATCCACCGTGGCTCGTCCAGCGCGATCGTCGTCCCGCTGACGGCGCCGACGAGCGGCACGTCGAGCGGCTGCGTCACGGTTGAGAAGGCGCTCTTGCAGGAGATCCTGGCGAACCCGGGCGCGTTCTACGTCAACGTCCATACGACGACCTTCCCGGGCGGCCAAATCCGCGGCGACCTGAGTAGTTAGCCGCCGGCAGGCAGAAGCTGACAAACCAGGGCCCGCTCGCGTGGGCCCTGGTTTTTGAACGGTTCCCGGTTCATGACTCCTTCGCGGACGGCGTCTGCGCCGGAGATCTGCTCCTGCGTCACGCTCGGGCTAGGGTGCGCGCTGAGCGGTCCATTTGAACGTCTTGCCAGTGCAGATGGACGAGTCCTCGAAGACGCCCGCTGCCCTTGGACCGCGGATCGTGGCCGTGAGTCCGTCCGGGTTCTCGAATTGCCCGGCGGGATCGACTGAGACTCGGTAATCGCTATAGACCGTCCCCACCGCTCCGTCCGGGCAGCCGCTTGCAGGGACGAAGCTGAAGCCGGTCTCCACCAGCTCTTTGCCGTCGGAGGTCAGCGTGAAGCAGACCTCGGCACCCTGGGCGGTCGCGCCCACGTAGCGGATTCCGTCTCGTTTGCAGAGTTTCGATGCGGACTGTGTGCGTTCCAGCTCGGCTGCGGTCGGTTCGCGGACGACGAGGTTGTCGAACCGGATGTCCGTTTGGCCTTTGCTCGAGAAGACGAAGAAGCCGAAGCCGGGAAAGGAATCGAAGCCGGCGCGATCTTCTGCGGCCGCGACTTTCTTCCCGTTCACGGAGAGGGCAAGCCTCGTCGGCTTTCGTCCGCCGCCTAGGCAAACACCACGAATGTGGTTCGTGTCCGCAAATCCAGGGATGGCATTGGACGTCTCGCTCTCGGCCAGCGGGGTGGGTAGGGAGGCGCCGGCGGTGATCTTCTCGATCCCCCAAGCTCCGTCCGGGCTGATCAGAAAGACGTAGCCCTGTACCAGCGAGGCCCAGCAGCCCACACCGAAGACCAGGAGCTCATCGTCGCCAGACTTCTGCGGCCCGGCCCGGCGAGTAGCGTCGGCCTCGACGTTCAGCGCCGTCACGCCCTTGCTGAAGAAGATCCGCGCGTTCTGCGGCTTCAGGGGATTCTTGATCAGGACGCGGTAGGCGTCGTCCGTGCAGCTGAGGGAGACGAACTCGTCCGTGTCCGTCGACCATCCCGTCGAGCAGTTCGAGAAGTCGTCCTTGACCGGGAGGCCCGATGGCTTCCCGCCTCCGGCACACCCGGCGACGGAGGCAGCAAGAACGAGGACGAGGATCAGGAGCCTCTCAGACACTCGCGCGTCAGGTCTCTTCAAACGTTCGCGGCTGACGAAATGCAAAGACCTGCCCGCCTACGCGGCGGCCTCCAACTTCGCGGCCTCGGCTCCCTCGATCATCGCGCCCGCGACAATCCCGAACGCCTCGCTCCACGCCCGCTCGTACTCAGCGGTCCACGCCGGCCCTGCGATCTCTGCCATCGATGCGATCAGCACCTCGCCGACGACCGGATAGTGCTCCGGCTCAGCACCGTAGGCGACGTGGCGAGCGCCGAGGTCGCGCAGCTTGGGAACGATCGCCTCGAGGTCGCGGAGCGACTTGCGCAGGAGGACCAGGGTGCCCAACAACATCGTCTTCTGCCGCTTCAGATCGGTCGCGGCGAAGAGCGGCTTCACCGCGGGTGCCGCAGCGAAGAGCTGGGCGTAGAAGACGTCCATCAGCTCGTCGCCGCGGGGGGCGACGAGGTCGAAGCTCGTCTCGAGTGCTTCCAGATTGAGGTTCACGGGATCTCCTGTCTCGCTAGGGAAAGTAGACGGAGTCTCGTCGCCAGGGTGGGCCGACGGTAGGCAGCGAGCCACACGGCGCGCGTCGGTTAGACGCACGAACGCTGACGGTTTTCCGCCAGGCCTAGCGGCCAAGCAGTGCAAGGACCGCAAGCACCCGGCGGTTGTCGTCCTCCGTCTCCGCCAGGTGGAGCTTCTGGAAGATCCCTTGCACGTGCCGCTCGACAGCCCGCGGGCTGAGATAGAGCTGCTTCGCAATCGCACGGTTCGAACGGCCCTCGGCGATCAGTGCCAGCACCGTCTGCTCCCGGTCCGTGAGCTCGTCGAGGAGAGAGCGTCGGTGACCGCCGACGAGGCTCTTGACGACGTCCGGGTCGAAGGCAGTCCCGCCCGCTGCGACGCGCTCGACGGCGTCGACGAACTCGGTGACGTCGCGGACACGGTCCTTGAGCAGGTACCCGACCCCCGAGGCGTCGTCGCCGACCAGCTCGAGCATGTAGGCGGGCTCGAGGTGCTGGGAGAGGACGAGCACCGCGACGTCTGGATGCGAGCGCCTGATCTCCACGGCTGCGACGAGACCATCGTCCGCGTACCCCGGGGGCATGCGCACGTCGACGATCGCGATGTCCGGCGTGTACGAGCGGACCTTGAGCAGGAGGTCGTCCGCGCTACCGGAGCGACCGACCACTTCGTGCCCCGCGTCCACGAGCAGCGACGCGATGCCTTCCCGCAGCAACGCACTGTCGTCGGCAACGACGACGCGGAGGGGTCGCGGAGTGTTCACGGAGCTCCGATCGGTGTAGCGTCATTTGTGACGATGACGGACATCCAGCGGACGGGCGGACAGCGCGCCGACTCGCGCGATCTCCAGCGTGTGGAGCACGCGGTCGCCAGGATCCTTGCGGAAACGGATCGGCCTGTCGAGGTGTACGCCGCCGTCCTCGAAGCGATCGGCGGGTCGCTCGGCTGGGAGCTCGGCGCAGTGTGGGAAGTCGATCCCGACGCCGAGCGCCTGCGCTGTGTGTGTACCTGGCATGCCGGCGAGGGGGCGCCGGAATTCGAGGCGCTGAGCGAGAGAATCGCCCTCGCCCCTGGCGAAGGGCTGCCCGGTCGCGTGCTCGCCTCAGCGGAGCCCGCCTGGATCGTGGACGCCCCTGACGACGCGAACTTCCCGCGCGCCAGGGCTGCCCGGGGCAGCGGTCTCCACGCGGCCTTCGGCTTCCCACTCCATAGCCCGAGGGGAGTGGTCGGGGTGATGGAGTTCTTCTCGCGCGAGCTGCGCGAGCCGGACGAAAGGCTGCTCTGGACGATGCGCGCCCTCGGCGGCCAGGTCGGCCAGTTCGTCGCCAGACGTCACGCCGAGGACGGTGTACGCGCTAGCGAGTCGCGCCTGCGCGCGATCCTGGAGGCTGCGCTCGACGCGGTCGTGACAATGGATGGCGCCGGCCGCGTCCTCGGCTGGAACCACGCGGCCGAGACGACCTTCGGCTACCGCGCCGACGAGGCGGTCGGCCAGGACATGGCCGACCTGATCGTCCCTCCCGACCTCCGGGCCGCACACCGGAGGGGTCTCGCCCGCATCTTGGAGACCGGGCATGCGGTCATCCTCGACCAACGGCTCGAGCTGACGGGCGTGCACAAGAACGGGACCGAGTTCCCCGTCGAGCTCACCGTCACGAGGATCGGTCTGCCTGGGCCGCCGACCTTCACGGGTTACCTCCGGGACATCACCGACCGAAAGCAGGCAGAGGCTGAGCTTCGCGCGTCACGGGCGCGCCTGGTCGAGGTCGCGGACGCGGAACGCCGCCGGATCCAGCGCAACCTCCACGACGGCGCGCAGCAGCGACTGACCGCAGTGCTGCTGACCCTCGGCGTGCTGCGCAAGTCCCCGGAGAAGCGCGACGCGCTGCTCGACGTCGTAATCGACGATCTCGCCGCCGGATTGCAGGAGATCCGCGAGCTAGCGAGCGGCCTACATCCGTCCGTGCTCTCGGAGCGTGGACTCGTCCCGGCGCTGGAAGCACTCGCGTTGCGCGCACCCGTGCCTGTCGAGCTTCTGGCCGTGCCCGACCGGCGTCTCCCGGAGCAGGTCGAGGCCGCCGCCTACTACGTCGTCGCCGAGGCGCTTGCCAACGTGCACAAGCACGCCGGCGCCCGACGCGTCGTCGTCAGGGCGACCACCGACGATCAGGGCCTCGTAGTCGAGGTCGTCGACGACGGTGTCGGCGGAGCAGACCAACATGGAGGGGGCCTGCGCGGGCTCGCCGACCGCGTCGCAGCCCTCGGCGGCCGGCTCACGCTCGACAGCCCCTCCGGATCGGGTACTCGCCTGCGCGCGGCGATCCCTCACAGCTGACAGACGACGGATCTCCGCCACAACCTTGGCGGGAAACCGTCAACCGCCGCGGGCCGCCCGCAACGACGATTGGACCAGATGCTCGAAATGCGCCTGCGCTCCGGGACGGTGGTTGCGTTCGACGGTCGCGTCGTCGAGATCTTCGCCCAGCGAGAGCCGAGCCGCCGCTTCCACATCGCGCAACTCAGCGCTCCCGAGGCGGTGGATAGCGCCGACGGCGCCCGTACGCTCGCGTTCGAGAACGAGATGGTGACACTCTCGTTCGCGCGGGAAGAGACGCCAGCGTGCACACGGCTCCTTGCGGCGATCGCGGACGCCCGCTCGGCTCTTCAGCGCTAGACCGTTCCGGAGTGGCCGACGGTCGAAGGCGAGCGGCGGCCCATCGGGCCGGGGCCCGGGTCGAATTGATGCACGCGCGCGGGAGCGGTCAACCGCCCGCGAGCTTGGCGGATTTCCGCAGCCAGACGACCGGCATCCCCCCTCCCTGTCGTACCGGCCGACGCGGAATCCTTGCGGAGCAGCGTTACGGAAACCAACTACCAGGGAGGAAACAGGAATGAACGCTCGCAGCAAGCTCATCGTTACCGTCGGCATCCGCGCCGGCTGGGCGAACCACACCGCGACCGTCGTCCGCGGCGGCCTCAGCTCGAACCACAGCGCCACAATTGTCCGCGGCAGCCTCACCGCCAACCACAACGCGACGGTCGTCCGCCGCTCCCTCACCTCGAACCACAACGCGACGGTCGTCCGCCGCGCCCTCACCTCGAACCACAGCGCAACCGTCGTCATCGGCCGGTAGCTGACGCGTAGAGGAGGAGCGGTGAGCCGCATGCGTGCTCTCGTCCCCGAGCTCCCGCGCGGCGCCTGGACGCTGGTCGCCGGCGACGCGGTCTCGGGGATCGGGAGCGGGCTGACGCTCCCGTTCCTCCTCGTCTACCTGCATCAGGTGCGCGGGTTCGGCCTCGGCGAGGCCGGACTCGCGCTCTCGATGGTCGCGCTCGCCGGCTTCGCCGGCAACCCGGTCGGCGGCTCGCTCGTCGACCGGGTTGGCGGGCGGGCGGCGCTGGCCAGCGGACTCGCGTTCAGCGCCGCCGGGAGCGCCTGCCTCGCGTTCGTGATCGAGCCGTGGCAGGCGTACGCCGCCGCGGCGACGCTCGGGTTCGGCCTGGCGGTCGTCTGGCCGGCGCGAACCGCGCTGCTGGCCGCGGTCGTCCCGGCCGAGCGGCGTTCGAGCGCGTACGCGATCGCGCACGCGGCGATGAACATAGGGCTCGGCGCGGGGGCACTGCTCGCGGCGCTGATCGTCGATACGTCGTCAGCCGGGACTTTCCAGGCGATCTACCTGCTCGACGCCGCCTCCTTCGTCGCCTTCGTCCCGATCCTGATGCGGGTGTCGGTGCCGGCGACCGCGGGCGAACGTGCACGCGAGACGCGGACGCCCGGCGGCTACCGCGAGATTCTCCGCGACCGCGCCTTCCGGCGGCTGTGGGTGCTGACGGCGCTGATCGTCGGCTTCGGTTATGCGCAGTACCCGGCTGCTTTTCCCGCATTCGCCACCGGAGAGGCCGGTCTCGACGTGCATCAGCTGGCGCTCTGCTTCGCAGCCAACACGATCGCAGTCGTCGTCGCGCAGCTGCCGGTCTTGCGCTCGCTACGGGGTCACCGCCGGACAAGCGCGCTCGCCTTGGCCTTCGCTGCCACCGGGATCGCCTGGGCGATCGTGCTCTTGGGAGGCGGCGCGCCGTCCCCGGCCGCGGCCGCGGCCTTGTTCTCGGTGGCGATGGTCGCGCTCGCGGTCGGCGAGACCGCGCTCTCGCCCTCGGCGCCGGCACTGGCGAACGACCTCGCCTCCGACGCCCTTCGCGGCCGCTACAACGGCGTCTACACCCTCGCCTGGACGACCGGCTTCGCGGCCGGGCCCGCACTCGCGGGTGCGGCCCTCGCGGCCGGGGAGGCGAACGCGCTCATGCTCGGCCTGATCGCCGCGTGTGCTATCGGAGCCGCCGGTTCCCTGCGCCTCGCGCGTCACCTGCCGCCGGACATCGATGTCATCGACGGCGAGGTGGCCGACGTGTCGGTTCCGGAGCCGGCGCTCGCATGACCGCCGCCGAGCTGCTCCTCGAGGCCGTGGCCCGACATGAGGAGGGACACCCGGCCGACGCGCACGCGCTTGCGGCCAGGGCGCTGCGGGCGTCCGCAGGTGAGGACTCGCGCGCAGTCGAGGCGCTGCTCCTGCTCGGCCGCACGAGCATCGACCTCTGCGCCTATGACGCGGCCGAAGAGGTTCTCGAGCAAGCGGTCGCGCTTGCCGAGCTGCTGGCAGGCGAAGCGGCTGCGACGCTCCGCGTGCTCGCGCTCGCCGACCGTGCCGCGCTGGCGCGGACACTCGGCCGGTACGAGGAGGCCGAAGAGCGGTACCGCCACGCGCTCGCGCAGGCTCAGCCGGACTCCCTCGACGAGGCCACGGTCGCCAACGATCTCGCGGTCACCCTCAAGTTCGTCGGCAAGCTGGACGAGGCCGAGCGGCTCTACCGCCGCTCGCTCGCGATCATGGAGCGCGAGCTCGAGCCCGACCATCCGGACCTGGCAACGCTCTTCCACAACCTCGGCGGCCTCGCCCACGCACGCGGCGATTACGCTGCCGCCGAACCGCTGGCGCGCCGCTCCGTCGAACTTCGCCGCCGCGCGTTGGGCAACGACCATCCGGCCGTCGCCGCCGACGCCGCCGCGCTCGCGGCCGTGCTCGACGCGCGCGGACAGGACGAGGAAGCCGAGACGCTCCTCCGCGAGGCGATCGTCGTCTTCGAGCAGGCTCTCGGCCCGGAGCACTACGAGGTCGCGTTCAACGTCGGCCAGCTCGCCGCGCTGCTGTTCCGGCGCGGCCGGCTCGACGAAGCGGAGGGGCTGTATCGCCAAGGACTCTTGCTGCTCGAGAAGCTGCTCGGAACCGACCACCCCGACCTCGCGCCGCCGCTGAACAACCTCGCCTTCCTGCTCGCGGAGCGGGGCAAGCCGAGGGCGGCCGCCGCGCTCTATCGCCGCGCAATAGCGATCCTCGAGCGATGCGTCGAGCCGGACCATCCGACGCTCCTCGCCTGCCGCGAGAACCTGGCGACACTTGTCCCGGCAGCCGGACGAAGGCCGCGGCGCGAGTTCACGGAGTATCGAGCGGCGGACGAAGGTTTGCCTCGTCGAGCTTCTTGCAGGCCTCCTTCTGCTCGTCGTCCAGCGGCTTGCTCCGAGCCTTGAGCGGATGGCACTTGTACTGCAGATGTAGCCGGTTGGTGTCCGGAATCGTTGACGGCCACGGATACAGGATGAGATGGACCAGAAGAATGAGCAGGCCCGAGACGAGCACGACCGTGAACTTGGGTGCCCGCCCGGCTAGGTCTTTCAGCGTGCGGAAGAGCGTGGGATAGGGGACGAGGTAACCGCGCTTGTACGCCAACCAGCCCGGGACGATCAACCACCAGAACGCGATCGACGCGTACAGGACCTCGCCGAAGACGTAGCGCCGGTCGGCAGCCTCGTAGAAGATCCGAAACGCCGCGCTCGGGGCGGCGACCGCGACCACGGCGAAGAAAAGGTATGTGAGCGCGTTGACTCCCTCGGTCTTGTCGGCCTGCGTGAATCGGTCGACGCCCTCCACGAGCGCTTCTCCGGCCCCTACCCGCGTCGGCGCCAGCGCCTCAGCGGTGGAGCCCGCCTCTACGGCTGCTGCCCGCAGCTTTTCTCTGGTCACGCGTAACGCGTGGAAGCCCGCCCAAACGAGGACACCCGCGACGATCAGCGCCACCCAGACGTGGGAAACCTCAAGGTTGCCGAGGGTCCCGGAGATTGTCGGCCAGAGAACGTCTTTCCCTCCGAACGCAGCCCAAAGCTCCGGTACGCCGATCACGATGCCGGCTGCGCCCCACCACCCATACCCCCACGCCTCCTTGTGGTTGTCGTCGTTTCTGAACCAGGCGATGAGCCGCGGGACGCCCGCAAGCCAACGGAAGAAGCGGAGCGGAGCATGGATGATCCAGAGAACGAGGGCCTTGAACGCTTCCCACAGCAACCGCACGTTCGCGAAGCTACAACCCGAGCTGAGAGAGAGTCAACGCCAGCTCTTGGTGTGGCCGCCGGCCGGAGCGGCGAAGCTCAGCCCAGGACGACGATGACCGGCGTCCCCAGGCGAACGCGCTCGAACAACCATTCTGCGTCGGGAACACGCATGTGAATGCACCGTGGGACTTCGAGTAGCCGATCGAAGCGGCGTCGGCGAGGAGACAACGTGAGGCGTGTCGCCTGCCCATACCGGCCGACCCAAGTTCTCTGGCCGGCGTGAGAATCCGGTCTATCCGGCCGTCGCTGGCACGGCGAAGGCGGGCGCACGCGCGGGTTCGGTCGGCACGACGGCGGGTGCGGTCTGGCACGCGGGCTCGGGCAGGGACCACACCCTGATCTTCTCGGCTCGCCCTCGCACCTCGTGCTCGCCCACGAACACGAGGTCGTTGGTGGGCCGCGTCAGCGCCTCGCGGGTCGACTCCGCAATGAAGACCGAGTGGCAGGAGCCCTTCGTCAGCTCCTCGAGCCGTGACGCGCTGTTGATCGTGTCGCCCATCGCCGTGTACTCGAGCCGCCTTTCGGAGCCGACATTGCCCGCCAAGAAGACGCCGGTATTGATCCCGATCCCCATCCGGAAACCCTCGCCGAAGCCACGGGCGCGGAACCACTCGTTGAACCGCGGGAGCCGCTCTTCGAGGATCTCCCGCGCTGCGTCGAGGGCGCGTTCGGCGTGGTCGTCCTGCTCGATCGGTGCGCCGAAGATCGCCATGAAGCCGTCGCCCAGATACGAGATGAGCGTGCCGCCGTGGCCAAGGATCGCCTCCGTGAGCTCGCCCAGGTAATGGTTCACGACGTCGACCACCTCCTCGGGCGGAAGCGATTCCGCGAACTTCGTCGAGTCGCGGAGGTCGGTGAACATGCATGTCCCCGTGACGCGAATGCCGCCGAGGCGCAGCGTCGCGTCCGCCCTGCTGAGGACCTGGTTCACGACCTGCTCGGGGACGAAGCGCGAGAAGAGGTCGCGCGTCCGCTGGCGCTCCATCGCCTCGATCAGGTAGTGCGCGCCGAGCGAACCGACCGACGCCAGCCCGAGGGCGCCGAGCGGATAGACGACGGCGAGGATTCGCCCGTGGTTGAACGCGGCCTGGGCCCCCACCGCGAAGGCCGCGCCGCCCGCGATCGCCGCGCCAACTGTCGGCAAAGGCCGCGCGCGCATCGCGACGATCGCCGGGAGCAGCCCGAGTCCGAGGATGAGCAAGGCGTTCGACCAGCCGGAGGCCGGCCGGAGCGGAAAGCCCGCCAACGCCGTCGCGATCGCGTTCGCCTGGATCTCCGCGCCGGGCATGGTCGGAGTCGTCGGCGTCGCGTGCACGTCCTGCAGCGCTGACACCGCAGTGCCGACGACGACGATCTTCCCGCGGAAGAAGTCCGGTCTCACCTCACCACGCAAGGCGTCCGAGTAGGAGACGGCCGGAATCGTCCCCTCGGGTCCGGCGTAGTCGATCGACGCCGTCTTGGCGCCTAGCTTCGACGGCGCGATCTCGTGTCCGAGGAATCGCTCCGCGGCGGCGATCGAAAACGACTTGACGCCCCCGACCTCGTACGGGAGGCGGCGGATGATGGCTCCGCGGTCTGGGGGGAACAGCGTAATGCCTGCACGAGCGCCGAATCGGCCGAGATCGGCGCCGCCAAAGACCGGCGTCCGACCGTGCCCGTTGGTCGCGGTCGCGGAGAGCACTACGTTGTGCGCGCGGTCAACTGCCCGAACGAGCTTGTCGTCGTCTTCTGCCCGCGTCGCGGCGCGGAACTCGATGTCGAACGCGATCACCTTGGCACCGGCGGTGCGCAACCGGTCGATCAACCTGGCGTGCACCGACCGCCGGAACGGCCAGCGCATCCTCAGGTCGTTCAGCGTCTGGTCGTCGACCTGGACGAGCACCACCTTCGACGGCGGCGTCTGCCCACCGCGCATGTCGAAACGAAGGTCGACGGAGGCGAGCTCGAGGCCTTGCATTAGGTGGACCCGGTAAGCCGTAAGGGCCAGCGCGGCGGCGGCGAGCCCGACTCCGAGGAACAGGAGCGTGCGGAACCGCCGCCGATCGCGTCCGCCCGAACGTCTGAGGCCCCTCGTCACCGAGGCCTCGCGACGTAGCTCTGGCCTGCGTGGAGCTGGATCGTCTTGCGACGGACGAGATCACGGACGTCCACCACGCCTTCCTGCACAAACGTCCTCGACCCGTCGCAGCGGTCCTGGGTCAGCCACGTAGTCCCGTGGACAGTCGCAGCGATGAATCGGCCCGTGGTGCGAAAACGGCCCTTCCCGCTTCCCCACAGGTGACGTACGACCTTGCGCAAGCGCTTCTTGGCCTTGGCCTTCTTGGGCTTCTTCTTGTCCAGGGCGGCCAGGGTGCGCACGGCCGTCTTGCAGGACCGAAAGTTGCCGCCACTGAGCCGGAGCTCCGAGATGCCGTTGCCGAGCTGCTTCGCGATCAGGAAGCGACCCTCGTAGAACTCAGCGTGGAACATCGTGCCGTTCGCGTCGACGGTCGAGAGGCCAACGCGACCGCCGCTCGCGTCCACCTCGGTCCCGAACGGGACCTGGACGCCGTCCTTTAGCGCGACGAAGTCCGTCGTCCCCGGGAGGCGGATGAACACGTCGCCGGCGACCGGTTCGACGTCGGCGTTCTTCTGAAACTCAGGCGGAGGCAGCTGGGACGCGCCGATAGTCGTTGTGGTCGAACTCTGCTCTCCGGATCCGTTGCTGGTCGGGCTGCTCGGCGTCTCCTGCGGGCCTGCGGACGGCGTCCCTGCCGACGGTTGACTCGACGTCGCCTCTGAGGCCACGACCGTGATCGGAGACACATCCCCCGCGGCTTCGAGTGTGAACGGCGACTCAACGCTTCCGCTCACACCGGCGAGATACTCGCCAGGCGTTGTCGGAGCCGTCACGGCGAAGTGGAGCGATGCGCTTCCATTGCCGGTGATCTCAAGCGGACCCTCCCATGAAAGCCTCTGCTCTGAGAGCTCGGGGTCGGTTGTGGTCGCGCCCGTCGTGGAGCCCTCCTGGTACGAGAAGCCGTCGGGGAGCGTCACCGCAATGTTCGAGACGACAACGGCTTCCGCGTTCGGGTTCGTCAGGGTCGCCGTGTAGCCGGTGTTCCCGTCGGCGGGCACGCTCGGGGCGTCTGCCACGAGCGCGAGCGTGAGCGGAACGACGTCGTCGCTCGTCACCGTGCATGTCTTCGCCTCACCGACCGCGATCGTCCCGGCGCACGCGGAGGCAAGAGTCGTCCGGTAACCCAGGGTAGCGTCGACGCTCACGGCATAGGGCCCGGCATCGAGCGCGACATCGGTTCCCGGTGCCTCCGCGCCGGCGAACCTCTCCGGCCTGGGCGAACCGCCCCTCACGGACACCGTGAAGTCAGCGGCTACAGCCGTCCCGCCGTCGTCGTTGATGATTTGCTCAAGGACGATCAGGCGCGCCGGCAAGTCATCGTTCGTGATCGTGCAGGTCTTCGTCTCGCCGCTAACGATCGTGCCGGCGCAGTCGGGTGAGGAACTCTCCGCGTATCCTCCGGGGCCGCTCGCCGCGCCGGCGGCGTATGCGCCAGGCTCGAGCGTGACGATCGTCCCCTGCTCGCTGCCGGCGAAGGAGGCCGGACTTGCATTCGCGCCGTCGACCCCGATCGCAAAGTCGTCCGCAGTGGCAGTGCCGCCGTCGTCGTTGACGACGCGCTCGACGACGATCAGCTGCGACTTCGGCCCTGTCCCCGCCTCCCCCACGACATTCGTCGATTCGCTGTCGCTGTTGTTCGCCTCGTCGGGGTCGGTGGTCGCCGACGAGACCGTCGCGGTGTCCGAGAGGGATCCCGTCGTCGTTGAACGCACGTGCAGGACGACCATCAGGCTTCCATCGCGCGGGATGTCGTTGAGCTCGCAGTACACGTCGCCGTCGCGCACGCACGACTTCGCGCCGGTCTGCGAAACGAGCTCGAGGCTCTCCGGGAGCGTGTCCCGGAGGCGGACGCCGGTCGCGTCGTCCGGACCGAAGTTGCTGATCCTGACGTTGTAGTGAAAGTCCGTCCCCGGTCGGACCGGATCGGCGGAGTCGAACTTGTCGACCGCGAGATCCGCGACCCCTTTCTGCTCGCGCAGGCCTGTGTCGTTCGGGCCCCAGCCCGCCGTGCCGGATGGCAGCCCGAGCGCGAGCCCAGCTGCGGCCGCCGCGATCAGCGCCGACACCCTGGCGAGGCGCCGCCGTCGCCGTTGCTGTGCCGTATGAGGCCCGTCCCGCTTCGTCACCGTCCCCCTCCTTCACTCCCGACTCACTCACCCAGACGGGGTACGGAGGCAAATGCTTCCGCCGTCCGAAGAAGACGTGCCGCCTGTCAGCAGACAGCGGCTAGGACTGCCGCGATAGGCGCAGCGTTCTTGTCGCGTAGCGCGCCAGCTCGTCGAGTCGCGGCGTGTCGTCGCGGGCGAGCGCGACAACGAGGGCCGCCATCTCCGGCAGCTCCGACGCGAAAAACTCGAGGAGGAGGAGCGAGCCCTCGTCCGCGGACTGGAGATCGTCGAGCACGAGCAACTGCGGCCGTTGTGTTGCCTCGGATCGGATGAGTTCTGTCACGACCTCGAAGAACCGGAAGCGAGCCGCGTCGTCGTCCTCCGGCGGGGGCTGGGGGAGCTTCTGCCCCGCGTCGCGGATCGCCTGGCGCCAGGGCCAGTACGCCGGGGCACCGCCGCCGTGCCAGCCGCGGCCCCAGAGAATCGCTGCGCCGCGGTCCTTTGCACGGCTCGCGATCGCGTCGGCGAGGCTGGTCTTGCCGGTGCCGGGACCACCGACGACGACGAAGAGCCGGCCACGTCCGGCGAGTGCATCTTCCAACCCCGCCTCGAGCAATTCGAGCTCATCGTCGCGGCCGACCAACGGCGGCGTGGCGCGTCGGCCCGCGCGGCTCGCGCCGCGTCTCGCCGGGGCCGCCGCCGCGGTCGGAGCCGAGTCGAGCGCCGGGTCCTGCGCGAGGATCCCGCGTTCGAGATCCTGGAGGTCGCGGCCGGGCTCGATCCCGAGCTCGCCGAGGAGTGCACTCCGGGCGTTGCGATAGACGGCGAGCGCCTCTGCCTGCCTTCCCGAACGGTAGAGAGCGAGCATGAGCTGCCCGCGAAGTCGCTCGCGTAGGGGATGCCGGCTTGCGAGCGCCTCCAGCTCGGGCACGAGGTGGGCGTGAAGGCCCAGCGCGAGCTCGGCCTCGAGCTTCTCCTCGACCGCTGCCAGGTGGAGCTCTTCCAGGCGCACGATCTCGTCCTGCGCGAACTCGTCGAAGGCGAAGTCGGCTAGTGGACGCCCGTGCCAGAGCGCGAGCGCAGCGCGGAGGCGCTCGACCGCAGCGCCGGCGTCTCCCTCGGCCTGCAGCGCGCGGCCCTCCGCAAGTAGCGCCTCGAAGCGGTCGCGGTCGAGCTCGCCCGGTGACACGCGGAGCGCGTAGCCGCCTCGAACGGACCGCAGCGTCTCGACGCCTACGGGAAGAGCCTTTCGGAGCGCCGAGACGCAGTTTTGAAGTGCCTTCGCGGCCGTCCGCGGCGGTTCCGCCCCCCAGAGTTCGTGGACGATCACTTCGCTGCTGACCGCCTCGTTCGCGTGTAGGAGCAGCAACGCGAGCACAGCACGCTGCCTCGGGCCGCCGAGCGCGAGCGCCCGATCGCCATCGAGCGCTTGAAGCGGACCGAGGATTCGATAGTCCATCCGCGGCTCCAGGTGAACCTACCACCAACAAGGGCTCCGTTACCCGGCTATGGGCGGGCATGTGCGCGCCGTGACGGCGCCGTGACCGGCCTGCGCGATTGTCTCGCCCAGGAGCAATCGAGAAGGAGGAGCCACAATGATCCGCAAGTATTTCCGGTTGAGGCGACGTCTCGTAGTCGGCCTCGCCCTCGCCGCCCTCACGGCGGTCCCGGTGGCGCAGGCGACAACGAACCGCAGCGCACCACACGACCCCGCGCTTGAGTCGGCCCTGACCTCGAATGGGTCCCAAGGCATCGAAGTGGTCTCGGAGAATGGCCAGACGCAGGCGACGGCGGATGCCTATCGGGAGCCGACCCTGATCACTACGGAGAACAGCTATGGAGCGTCGAAGCCGAGCCCGACGCAAGCACCGGTGCTCGCGGTCTCGTCCCCCGGCGGTTTCGACTGGGCGGACGCAGGCATCGGCGCCTCGATCGGGTTCGGAGCCGTACTCGTGCTCCTGGCCTCGGTGGTCGTCGGCCGGCGGACACGGTCGCGGTTCGATCAGACCGGCCTCACGAGCGCCTAGATCGTCGATTCGGACGGATGAAGAAGCGGGCCCGGTGGGCCCGCTTCTTCATGTGCTCACGGCGGCCGGCGAACTTGGGTCTTGACCTCTCGGGGCGGCAGGGAGATGATCCGCCGACCATGCCGGACTGTTATTTCGTAATCAGCATGAACCCGAAGTCGCGCGATGACATCACCGCGAGCGTCAACAGCGTTTTGGACGCGGTGGGCGTGGCGCCCGAGGAGGCTCCGATCTACTTCGACTATGTGAGTGAAAAGGCGCACGTCTTCGTGCCATTCCAGGACGGAGCACAACTCCTCACCCTCATCGGAGGGCTGAAGACAACCCTCGACTTCCTCGAATTCGCGGTCGTCGGAACGCGCGACGACCCGGATCCCCGGACCCGGTAGCCACCTAGCCCCGCCCCGTCGAGGCCCGGCTGCGGGCCAGCGCCTCATCCGGGACTGCGCCGATCGTTGCGTACAGTTCCGCAGCGCGGGTGAAATCACCGCGGGCGGCGGCGAGAGCCGCCTCGAGCCAGCGTGTCGGGGTCTTGCGTGCCGCGACACGGGCAAAGTCCTCCGCAAGGCCGAGCTCGCCGACGACGAGCCCCAGATCCGTCAGGCCGCTCGACGGAAGCGCAAGCGCCCACTCGGCCCACGAGCGGAGAAGCTCGTTGGCGAGCTCGGCGGCTTCGTCTCGGCGACCATCGGCGAGCGCGGCGCGAGCCGCGAAGGCGAGTGCCGGGAAGAGCGCCTGCGGATCGCCGGCGCTGCGGGCGAACTCGAGACCGCGCCGGGCGTCGTCGGCCGCTCCGGCCACGTCTCCACGCGCGAGCCGAAGCCAACCGCGGATCAGCCGGGCGGCAAGCTCCATCCGGTGCGCAGTTCCCGTCTCGACCTCCGCGAGGATCTCCTCCGCATGACGGAGCGCGTCCTCGTAGCGCCCCGACCAGTAGTCCTCGTAGAGACGCTCGGCCGCAAGCCAGCGGATCCCCCCGAGATCGCCGAACCGCTCCGCAGCCCGCCGCCCCTCGGCGTGGAGCTCGAACGCGCGCGGGAGGTCACCGAGGCGGGCGAGGATGCTGCCGAGATTCAGGAAGGACCGGACCGACTCGGGGAAGATCCCTGTGCGCGCGAGGGCCAGGCTTCGCTCCAGATCGTGGACACCCCCGAGATCGCCCGTCTCGGCCCGCGCCACGCCGATCGTGTCGAGCGCATTCGCGCACAACTCGTCGAGGCCCAACTCCTCCGCCATCGCGAGCGCCTCGCGGCCGGCGCGGATCGCCTCCTCGTAGCGCCCGTCGTTGCGCAGGAAGCGTGCGAGGCTGCAGAGCACATATGCCTTCGAGCGCGACGGAGGCGCGTCGTGCAGCAATGCCACCGCTCGCTCGAGATGCCCGAAACCGACCCGACGGCGGCCCTGCATCCAGATTTCCTCGCCCAGCATGACCTCCGCCTCGGCCGCCCGTTCGGCATCGCCTGCGGCGAGCAGCAGCTCCGCGCTTTGCGCAAGCAGCTCACTGCCCGTTCCGGCTGCACGAAAACGTGCGCTCCCGAGCCGGAAGAGAAGTTCGGCCGGCGTGCCGCCCGACCACAGATCGAGCGCCGCCGCGTAGAACCGTTCCGCGGTCGCGAACGAGCTAAGAGCGAGCGCCCGGTCTCCGGCCTCGCGGAGGGCAGCACGCGCACTGACGTGGAAGTCGTAGTCCGGTTGACCCGAAGCGGTTGCGAAGTCGAGCGCCCTGAGGTAGTGGTGCGCGATCGTTTCGGAGTGGTCTTCAGGTCGGCCGAGCGCCTCGATCCACTCGGCTGCGAGGCGATGCTTGTGCGCGCGCTCGGCCCGGGGAATCTGCGAATAGGCAACGTCGCGTACGAGCGCGTGATGGAACGAATACTGCAGCTCACCGGCGACCGCGCTTGCCCCGAGGCGGCGGACGAGTTCCTTTCGCGCGAGCGAACGCAGGACGTCATCGACGGTGTGTCGATCGAGTCCCGACACGGCGACGACGGCGCCGGGCCAGAAGCCGCGCCCGACGACAGCTGCGTCGCGCAGCGCCGCCTTCTCGTTTGGGGCCAGCCCATCGAGCCGAGCGGCGATGATCGCCTGAACCGATTCCGGTAACGGCAGCGGTGCGTCGCGCAACTGCCAGCCACCGCCGTCTTGATAGAGCAGACCGCGTTCGACCAGCATCCGCACGAACTCCTCGGCGTACAGAGGGTTTCCCGCGGCGCGCAGGAGGAGTGCCTGCTGGAGCTCTGCTGGGACCTGCGTCTGGTGCAGAAGAAGGCCAACGAGCGTCCCTGTCTCAGCGGCGCTGAGCGGCGGGAGAAGGATGGTCGCCGCGTTGGGGCGTGCACCCCAGCCGCGGCGGCGCTCATGGAACTCGGGCCGAGCCGTACAGAGCAGGACGATCGGCCATCCCACCGCCCAGTCGGCGAGGTGGTCGATGAAGTCGAGCAACCCCTCGTCGGCCCAGTGGAGGTCCTCCACGACCAGCACGAGCGGTCCCGGCTCCGCAAGCGCCTCAAAGAACCGGCGCCAGGCGGCGAATGCCTCGTCGCGTCCCCCGCCGGTGGCCGCCTCGAGGGCCAACAGCGGACGCAGATGACTCTCGACCCAGTCGGCCTCCGCCTGATCGGGCACGAGATCGCGAACAGCTCGCCGGAGCTTCGCCTCCACGATCGTCGCGCCGTCCGTATCCAATATCCCCGCCTGCGCCTTCACCATCTCCCCCAGCGCCCAGTACGTGACTCCGTCGCCGTATGGCAGGCAGCGGCCGCGCCGCCAGATGACGAGGCCGGACTCGTCTTCGAGCGCGCGCTGGAGCTCCCAGACGAGACGACTCTTGCCGATTCCGGGTACGCCGACGAGGGTGATCAGCTGGACCGTGCGGTCGCGCCGCGCCCGCGCGAGCGTGTCCAGGATCAGGCTCAGCTCCTCCTTCCTGCCGACAAGTGGGGCGAGCGACGGGCCCATGTAAGTCGGGCGCAACCCGGTCCGCGTGTGCAGGGCCTCGTAAACCGCGATCGGTTCCGCTTTCCCTTTCGCTTGGAGCAACTGGCGCTTGCCGTACTCGATCGCCGTCTGCGTAGCCCGATACGTCGGTTCGCCGACAAGAACTGTGCCCCCTGCCGCCGCCTCCTCGATCCGGAACGCAGTGTTTACGACGTCGCCGGTCGCAATCCCCTCGCCTGTGCCCGACGCCGCAGCCAATGACACGACCGCCTCGCCCGTGTGCACTGCCCCGCGGACGCCCGGGAGCGCATCGCGGATGGCCAACGCCGCACGCACGGCGCGCTCCGGGTCATCCTCGTGCGCCACCGGGGCGCCGAAGACGGCCATGACCGCGTCGCCGATGTACTTCTCGAAGGTGCCGCCGAAGCGCTCGAGCTCCTCGCGCATCCGCGCGACCTGAGGGCGTAGGGCCGCGCGCACGTCCTCGGGGTCGCGCTCGTCGGCGGTTGCGGTTGAGTCGACCACGTCTGCGAAGAGCACGGTCACGATCTTGCGCTCCTCGCCCATGCGGCCCTCGACGGCGGCGCCGCAGGCAGGGCAGTATCTAGCGGCTTCGGGAAGCTCGGAGCCGCAGGTCCGGCAGATGGCCATCAGGTCGGAGATAGGACGATTCTCTCTCGTGCCGACTTTCACAAGCAACATTCGGCAACTGTCCTCGTAGCAGTTCCTGCCCCACTTGAGAAACCTCCTTGCCCTAAGCGCCGGGCGGTGGACAATACCAATCTCGGCGGAGCACCCTCAAATGCAGGGGAATCATCCGGCGTCAGAACAGACCACTTTGGCGACCGCATCGCCTGGGTAGACCGTTATTTGACAGAACGGGTGAAAGCATGGGAGGGTGCGGCTTGGAATTGGTACGAACCACTCGCCCACACCTCGCCACGCCCGGAGGGAGAACATGAAGCCACGGAGACACCTCGTCACAGCCCTGGCAACCCTGGCGACGCTTGCCGTCGCCGCACCGCTGGCGGCGGCCGGCGCCTCGAACTCAACGGCCGGCGCCCGTGCGCGTGGCAGCCAGGTCGTGGGGTACTTCATCGAATGGGGCATCTACGACCGGCAGTACAAGGTCAAGGACGTCGAGACCAGCGGTTCGGCCGACCGGCTGAGCGTCATCAACTACGCGTTCGGCAACGTCGCGCCGGACAGCAGCGGGAGTGTCGTCTGCAAGCTCGGCGACGAGTGGGCCGACTACCAGAGGCCGTGGACCGCCGCGGAGTCCGTGACGGGGGAAGCGGTCGATTGGCCCAGCCCGATCCTCGGCAACTTCCAACAGCTTCGGGCGCTCAAACTGCAGCACCCGCAGCTGAAGGTCTTGATCTCGCTCGGCGGCTGGACGTGGTCGAGATACTTTTCGGACGCCGCGCTGACGAAGCAGTCCCGCGAGCGGTTTGTGTCCTCCTGCATCGACCTCTTCATCAAGGGCGACATTCCCTCTCCCGGCTGGGGAGGGATGGGCGGCCCCGGCGCCGCCGCCGGCGTCTTCGACGGCATCGACGTCGATTGGGAGTGGCCGGGTTCCGAAGGGAACGCCGGCAACATCATCCGCCCGCAGGACAGGCAGAACTACACCCGGCTGCTCGCGGAATTCCGCAAGCAACTCCACGCGTACGGCAAGCAGACCGGCCGGGATTACCTGCTTACCGGATTTCTCCCCGCCAGCGCTGCAAAGATCGATGCGGGCTTCGAGGTCCCGGACATCTTCGGCTTCCTGAGCTTCGGGACCGTGCAGGGATACGACTTCCACGGCACATGGGAATCGACGACGAATCATCAATCGAACCTGTACACGTCGCCAGACGATCCATCGAGTCCGCGCTATTCGGACGACGCAGTGGTGAACGAGTATCTGCGCCGGGGGGCGCCTTCCAAGGAGCTCGTGCTCGGCGTGCCGTTCTACTCACGCGGCTGGACGGGCGTGGCAGCCGCCAACGACGGCCTGTACCAGCCGGCGGCGGGCGCCGCTCCCGGGATGTGGGAGGCCGGTGTCGACGACTACGAGGTCGTGAAGCAACGCCTGTCGAGCGGCTTTACCCGTCACGAGGACACGGCCGCCGGTGCCGCGTGGCTGTTCGACGGGGTGACGTTCTGGACGTTCGACGACCCGCCGATCATGGCCGCCAAGGCCAAGTACGCCGGCCGAAACAAGCTGGGCGGGATCATGTTCTGGGAGCTCAGCGGCGATACGCCGGACGGTGAGCTCATCGCCGCGATCGCGGAGGGCCTGCCATAGCGAGACAGAGTCGTCACGCGATTTGACGGATCGCGCGTAAGGCCCGATCGACCTCGCGCGGCGTGTTGAGGATGCTCGGGCCAAACCGGACGTACCTGACCGAGTAGGGGGTCACGCTCGTGACGATCCTTGCCCGCTCGTAGAGCGATTCGACGATCTCGGCGGGATCCCGATCGGCCACTTCGAAGCACACGAGGCCGGCCGAGAGATCGTCGCTCTCCGGTGTGACGACACGGACGCGAGTGGTCTCCGCGAGCCCAGCCTTCAGCCGGCGCGTGAGTTCGTGCGTCCGAGCCGCCGCTCGCGTGCGGCCGATCTTCCTTCGAAACTCGAAGGCCTCACGAAGTGCCCATCGGTGTTCGAAGGAATGAAAGCCGCCGGGTGTCATCGCCGCTGCACGCGGGAGGTCGGGTATGCCGCTGAGCGGTGGTGCCTGATCCGCAAGCCACGGCGGAAAAGCGCGGTTGTCGAAGGTAGGGATAGTCGGGGTGACCGAACCCCAGGCATCGCGCCGACCCCAGATCACTCCGGTGCCGCGCGGCCCCAAGAGCCACTTGTGGCAGCCGGAGACGAGGAAGTCGCAGCCGAGATCGGCCGGCGTCGCAGACTCGACTCCGAAGCCGTGGACGCCGTCGACGCAGAGGAGGACACGCTCGTCCGGCGGGCGATCGCCGTCGACGGACCGGAGGGCGTCGGCAATCGCGCGAATCGGAAGCTTCACACCGGTGCTCGAATGAACCCAGGTCACCGCGAGAGCTCGCGTCTCCGGAGTCACGGCGCGCCGAATTGCCGACACAACCTCGTCGACCGACACGCGTCGCGCTTCCTGGTAGAGGCGGATCTTGCGAACGGTTGCACCGGTTCTCAGCGCACGGAGGCGAAGCGACTCGTGCGTGGAGTAGAAGTCGTGACTCGTCGTCAGGACTTCGGTTCCAGACGGCAGTCGTAGGCCGCCGTAGAGGAGCGCAAGGCCCATCGTCGTGCTGTCCGTCAGCGCGATCTCGTCCGCGTCGACCCCGAGATACCGGGCGGCGGCCGCACGCACACGCTGCTCGGCCGAGTTGCTCGCCTCCTGTTGGTCGAGGTAGCGCTTGGCGTCGCGATCGAGCAGGCGGGCGTGACGCTCGATCGCAGCCCGGACCGGTCGCGGATGGGGCGCGAGCAGGAAGGTGGCGAAGTTCGTGGTGCGCGGATCGAGCCCGAACTGCGCTCGAACGCTAGACCAGCTTCCGGGGTCGAAGAGCTGACCTGACGCGAGCGCGGGCGGCGAGTACGTCGTCGCTGCGATCGTGGCAGCGGCACCTTGCAGGAACCTCTTACGAGTCGGCATTCCCACTCCTCTCAGCGACTGAGTCCCTTCTTACAGCAACGGGGCGGCGGCCGAGGTTGACCGTGTGCGCAGCGCGCGATAGATCCCGTCGCCTTCTGCGGCGAGCTGTGCAATCTCGAGCTCGGCGAGCGCCGCCACGACCGCGCCGGCAGCGAGCCGGCTCGCTCGGACGAGCTCGTCGATGGTTGCGGGGAGTCGGTCAAGCAAACCCAAGGCCGCCGATCCGATCTGAGGGCGTGTCCGCTCGGGCAACGCCATCCCGACGGCCTCGAGCACATCCGCCCAAGAGCGGTTTCGGCGTCGAGCGGCGGCTTTGATGGCGGCGTGCGGGGCGAGCCGATGCCACCGAGGCCTGAGGGTCATGATCAGTGGCTCGTGGGCGTGCTTCGCGACGGCTGCGCCCGACACCGGCGCACACTTCTAGCAAGCAGTCGGCTGAGCGAGTTAGCCCCGATCACCCAGGAGGTGAAACGGCAGGAGCCAGCGTTAGGTGAGTTCGTCCAGCGTTGCTATGAGAATCCGCGTGAACTCGCGATTCCACGGCAGACCCTTCGCGGCGCGTGTCAGCGATATGAGCGCTGAAACCAACGATTCCAGCCGCATCATCGGCACGACGGCAGCAGCCTCGCCAGGGCCACTTGAGTCGACGTACTTCTGAATGAGGTCATCACGGAGAGCGCGATCGATCGTCCTCGAACTGCCGTCCCATGACAGGTCCCAGACCATCCCAGCCAGCTCAAGAGCAGGCCAGTCCCTGCGCGAGTACTGCCAATCGACGATGCCAGCAACGCGCCCATCGCGCACGAGGACGTTCCCCGTATGAAAGTCACCGTGGATCGCGCAGACGCACAGATCGTCGGCGTCTGCGACCCACTCGCGCAGTTCCTCGAACGCCCGCACCAATGAGGCCGGCTTTTCGACCAAGCTCCAGTCCCACCAGTCATTCCTGTCCCAGTTCCGGTTACGCAGTGAAGGCACGCCGGGACGCTGCTCGGTCACCGGCCACGCCTGAGCGTATCGATGTAGACGTGCGAGCAACACCGGCAGCTCTTGTCGGAAGAGCGCCTCGTGAGACCGCAGTTCCTCACCCTCGAGAAACGGAAAGACGGAAACGACGTGGCCACCGTCGACATAGAAGGTTGAGCCATCGAGCGCCGCGAGCGGCGCGACCACCTGCTCGATCTCGTTCGCCAGGAACCGAAGAAGTGCGTGCTCCCATCTCACACTCTCGGAATCGGCGGGTTCTACCCGTACGACGAACTCTCCTCCCCGGAAGACTCCGCCAGTCGTGTCAGAGAGAAGTCGCTCCCAACGGGGGGGAATAATCACCCCGTAGCGATCGGCGATGGCTTCGGGGACTGGTTCGAACCCTGACTCTGACATAGGTCCCGTCGTGCGGGATCTTCCGCCTAGGATCACCTGACCGCAACCGCGCGGGGTGGCCGCGCACCGGCGGCCACCCCGGTCAACCCGGTTAGCAGGTCACGCGAAACTGATCGACGCTCGACCTGATCTCGCCGGGATCAGGCTGACCGTTGCCGTTGGCGTCTCTCCAGGTGACGTGTGTGAGCGTGAAGACGTTCAGCTGACCGATCACCTGCCCGTCAGCGCTATAGAGGGTTCCGCGATCTTGCTGAGCCCAGGTGTACACCACCTGACCGCTTGAGTTCGTGTTGAACTCCCAGTGGGCGGGCGAGTGGTTGATCAGGTAGGTCCCGTCCGACCAGTCCGTCCGGTAGTCCTGCGTTGTCGTGCCGGAGACGTGGAAGGTTCCGCCTGTGTCGACGTAACGCCCAGCGTCTGTGACCGTGTTCGTCACCGTGCCGGTCAGACCGGTGCAGAGTGACACGTCGGTAGACGTGATGGTCTCCTGCGAGTAGAAGTCCCCGACGGTCGCCTGCGCGGACGCCGTGCCGGCGAGACCGAGAAGGCCGAGCAACACCAGCGGGGCGCACAAGCGAATCCTTCGCGCGAACCGCGTAGAAGCATGCGAACAGATCCTCATTCCTTTTCCTTTCGAGAGTGGTTTTGGGTCGGGTTCGAGTTGTTACGTCGCTCCCAGGGCGCCGCAGAGCTTCTCGACCGCCGACGTGTCGCCGAGGCTGTAGTAGTCGGTGAAGTCCTGCGGTCCTGCCCGGAACGAGTCGGTGCCGTCGACCTCCTCGATCACCCGGCCCGCCTCGAGGGCGACTGCGCCCAGGTGCGGCACCGTGATCACGAACTCGCCGACGATCGTGACCGTGCTCGAGCTGAGGTCGCCGGGGATTGCGAGCACCGACGTGTGGATCTCGTACTGCGTCCAGGGAACCGTCGCGCCTGTAACCGGGTTGAAGAACTCTCCGGCGAGATCGTCGCGCAGGACGCGCTTGGTCAGGTTGCCGTCGCGGTCGTAGTACCGGGCGGCACGCTCGACGAGGGAGGACGACTCCCAGGCATGGAAGGCGTCGGCACCGCTCCCACAGACGAGCCCGGTCTCCTCGGGCCCCGAGGACTCACTGATGGTGCCGTGACAGATCGTGCCGCTTCCGACCGCCATGCACGTGTAGAACGACGGCGGCGGCGGGGTCAGGATCTGGGTCACCGGCTGCCCGGCCAAGGCCGAAGGCACGAGCGCCAACCCCGCGATCATTGCCGCGGCCAGGAGCGGTCGCGGCTTCCTCCATAGCTTGTGCATCTGGACTCCTTGGTCGAAGTGCATGAACACGGCGACACTAGGAAGCCATCGGTCGGCGGGAAACGGGGCTGGCCTCACACCCGACTCCGTGCTGGGACGGGACTTCGAGGGCGACGCATTGAGGCTGGCCACAATGCGGGCCAGGAGCGAGCCTGCCAGCATGTGGACATGCGCCCGAGGGTGCTGATCGTCGACGACCATGCGGCTTTTCGCGAGTCGGCGTCCGCGCTGCTCGAGGCGGAGGGATTCGAGGTGGTCGGCGAGGCGGGTGACGGCGAGGAGGCGATGACAGCGGTTGAGCGGCTCCGCCCTGATGTTGTGCTGCTCGACATACAGCTCCGCGGCGCCGACGGCTTCGCGGTTGCCGACCGACTGGCCTCCGCGGGCTGCGTCGCTGCCGTCGTCTTGATCTCGAGCCGCGAGGCGGCCGCGTACGGGCCGCGTTCAGAGCCGGCGGGGGCAAGGGGCTTCATCGCCAAGCGCGACCTTTCCGGTGAGGCGCTGGCCGCTCTACTCCTCTAGTGCCGCGTCTCGCTTACGGTCTCTGGCCTGCGGCCGTTGCGGTTGGAATCTCGGCCGAGTGGGTCGCGTTCGGCTGGGCCGACGCGCAGGACTGGCTTCTCGATCTTGCTGTGGGCTGGACGTTCATCGCCTGCGGCCTCGTTGCCTGGGCGCACAGACCCGAGAGCCGGACCGGCGTGCTGCTGACCCTGACGGGCTTCGCTTGGTTCGCCGGAACCTTCGCCGACTCACTGGTTTATCTCCACCGCGGCCCGCTCGTCCACTGCGTTCTCGCCTATCCCGTTGGCAGGGCTCGCACCCGCGTCGACCGTGTGACCGTCGCCGTCGGCTACGCGGCGGCGCTCGTGCCCGCAGCCGGCCGAAGCGAGATCGCGACGATCCTCCTCGCTGCCCTGTTCGTCGGGGTTGCCGTTTGGGGCTACGTCAGAGCGGTAGGAAAGGAACGCCGTGCACGGGTGGCGGTCGTGCAGGCGGCGGCCGCGCTCGCCGGCGTGCTTGCCGCGGGCGCTTTGGCCCGAATCGCCTTCCCTACCGGTGACGCGAAGGACGCGGTATTGCTGGGCTACGAGCTGGCGCTCATCGCTGTCGCGGTCGGGCTGCTCGTGCAGCTCTTGCGTGCGCCGTGGGAACGGGCGGCCGTGGGGGATCTCGTGGTCGAGCTCGGAGGCATGTCTTCGGGCACGCTGCGAGACGCGCTCGCACGAGCGCTCGGCGATCCGACGTTGAGAGTTGGTTACTGGCTTCGCGGAGCCGAGATCTACGTCGACGCCGCGGGAGACCCGGTCGAACTCCCCGAGCCGGGCGCGTCTCGTGCGGTAACCCTTGTCGGTCGGGACCGGCAGCCACTTGCCGCGCTCGTCCACGATCCGGTGGTGCTCGATGACCCTGGTCTCGTCGACGGCGTCGCGGCAGCGACGCGGCTCGAAGCCGCGAATGCCCGTCTCCATGCAGAGGTGCGTGCACGACTCGCCGAGCTCGTTGCCTCTCGGCGCCGCCTCCTAGAGGCCGGCGACGAGGAGCGGCGGCGTCTCGAGCGGCGTCTCCGCGAAGGTGCTGTGAAACGGCTCGAGGCTCTTGCCGAGTCCCTGACGCGAGTTCGCAGCACAGTCGGCCCGAAGAGCGGCGAAGGCATCGACCAAGCGCAGGGCCAGCTCCGGCGCGCTCTTGTCGACCTGCACGACCTTGCGCTCGGACTCCATCCGCGCGAGCTCGGGGAAGGAGGGCTCGAGGGCGCCGTGGGAGCTCTGGCGGCCCGGACTCCTGTGCCCGTCGAGCTCGAGGTTTCGCCGGGGCGGATGGGAGCAGAAGCGGAGGCCGCCGCCTACTTCCTGTGCGCGGAGGCGCTCACGAACATCGCGAGGTACGCGTCGGCCTCACGGGTCACGATTCGAATCGCAGCGGCCGACGGTCTGCTCCAGGTCGCGGTCACCGACGACGGTATCGGCGGTGCCGACCCTGCTCGAGGCTCGGGTCTGCGGGGGCTCGGGGATAGGGTCGAGACCCTCGGCGGCACATTGCGCGTCGAAAGCGGACGTGGGCTCGGTACCCGGCTCGAAGCCGCGATCCCGCTCACAGACGATGGGAGAATCCATTCGTGACCCCAGTCGGCGTCTCCGGGTTGCGGCGCGTCATCGCACCGCTGACGATCGCCGTCGGGGTCGCGACCGTTCTTCTCGTTCCGCACCCGGACACGGTTCCGACGACCTACTCCGGCGGCTCTGGACTCGCGCGCGCTGCGGACGTCGTCGCCGGACTGTTGCTACTCGCCGCGGGGCTCGCAACAATGATCGCTCGCTCTCGTGGCCCACTCGGAGTCGTTGTCATGCTCGCCGGCGCAGCTTGGTTCGCGCCTGACTGGATCGGCTGGGAGGGAGGCCCGTCGGTCGTGCGCAGCATCGGGATGGTGGTCGCGCCGTTTGTGGCGCCGCTCCTCTTTCACATCGCACTGGCGGCGCCGAGCGGGCGGCTCGGTTCAAATGCTGCCCGAGCGGTCGTCGTCGCCGTCTACGGGGTTGCCGCAGTAGCCAGCCTGGGCCTGGCGCTCCTCCGAGATCCGCTCCTCGACCAGTACTGCTGGAGCAATTGCACCGAGAACGTCTTCCTCGTGCGTCCGGAGCAGGACCTCGCGCGCCTGCTCCAGGAGGCGCTCTTGCTGGTCGTGCTCACCGGAGCGGCGGCTGTCGTTGCGCTTGCGGCATGGCGATCTGTGCGCGCACGAGGGAGCGCTCGTCGCGTCGTCTGGCCCTCGGCAATCGCGGGCGGCCTTCTCTGTGCCGCGCTGGCTGCGTACGCCGGCGCGCTGCTCCGCGATCCTGCGGAGAGCGCCGAGGAGACCCTCTTCGCGACGCTCTTTCTGGTTCGCGCGGGTGCTGCGACCCTGCTCGCCGTCGCCGTCGGTTGGAGCGCGTACCTCGTATCGCGTACGCGGTCGGCCGTTGCCCGCCTCGCCCTGGAGCTAGGTGAGGCTCCTGCACCGGGGTCGCTGCGCACGGCACTTGCGGCCAGCCTCGGCGACCCCGATGTCGAGGTCGCCTACCCGATCGGTGCCTCGGAGCGCTTCGTCGACGGTGCCGGCAACGTCGTCACGGCGCCGACCGCTGGGCCGGACCGGGTTGTCACACCGATCGTTCGCGACGGCAGGCAGGTCGCGGTCGTCGTTCATGCGCGTGGGGCCGTCCCCGAGGAGGACCTTCCACGGGAGATCGGCTCCGCCGCGCGCCTCGCCGTCGATAACGAGCGGCTCCAGGCCGAGCTCCTCGCACGGCTCCACGACCTGCAGGCCTCCCGCACGCGCATCGTCGAGACCGGCGACGGCGTCCGCCGGCTTCTCGAGCGGAACCTCCACGATGGTGCGCAGCAGCGGCTGCTCGCGCTCACATATGACCTCCGTGTCGCCGGTTCCGCAGCGCAGACAGCGGGCGAAGGCGAGCTTGCGGTCGCTCTCGACGGCGCCGTGGACGAGGCACAGGCCGCACTCGAGGAGCTGCGGGAGCTCGCGCACGGGATCTTCCCCGCGATCCTCACCGAGGCAGGACTCGGCCCGGCCCTCTGGGGTCTGGTCGACCAGGCTTCGTTCCCCGTCGAACTGACGGAGCCAGGTGGAGAGCGCCACTCACCCGCCGTCGAGACCGCCGCGTACGTCGTCGCCGACGACGCGATCGCCGACGCCGCCCGTCGGGATGCCACGCACGCGCTCGTCCGGGTCGAGCGGTCCGGAACGAACCTGGTCGTCGAGATCGAGGACGACGGATCCGAAGCCGAGACGGTGCCGCTTCACCTCGCGGATCGAGTCGGCGCACTCGGTGGCCGGATCGAGCGCGCCGGCGCCGTGCTGCACGCGGAGCTCCCGTGCGCGTAGTCGTCGCCGAGGACACGATGCTGACCCGAGAGGGCATCGTTCGCCTCCTCGAAGAGGCGAATGTCGAGGTGTTGGCCCAGGCTGAGGATGCGGCGACGCTGATACGCGACGTCCGCCTCCAGCGTCCCGACGTCGCGATCGTCGACATCCGCATGCCGCCGACGCACACGGACGAGGGGCTCGTCGCCGCGCAGCAGATCCGTCAGGAGCATCCCGCGATCGGCGTGCTTGTCCTCTCGCACTACGTCGAGCCGAGCTATGCGTTGCGGCTGCTCGAGGAGCATCCGGAACGGATCGGCTACCTGCTCAAGGAGCGCGTCTTCGACATCGCAGTCCTCGTCGACGCGCTGCGGCGGATCACCGACGGAGAGACCGTGGTCGACCCGACGATCGTCTCGCGGCTCGTCGGCCGCCGGCGTCGCGAGGATCCTCTCGGCGAGCTGACGCCCCGTGAGCGCGAGGTCCTTAGTCTCGTGGCCGAAGGCCTCTCGAACCGCGCCATCGCCGCTCGTCTATTCGTCACCGAGCGCACGGTCGAGGCGCACGTGAAGCAGATCTTCCTGAAGTTGCGCCTTGCCGCAAACCCGGAATCGCACCGGCGCGTCCTCGCCGTCCTTGCATACCTGAGCACGGGCACATAGACGTCGCCTGAAACTGTGGCCAGCCGCAGTCGAATCGCAGACAATCCCCGTGTCTGCCCCGATGACGAGATGGAGCACCGCCCGTACCGTGGATCTCCTTCACCGATTCGAGAGGGAGCGAGGGCATGAAACCTAAGGGAGCACTTCAGAGCGTTGTGGCCGCAGCAGTCGTCGCCATGCTGCTCGCGGCGTGCAGCGGCGGCCCGGCGGGAGACAAGGCAGGTGGCGACGCCGCCCCGGTGACCTTGCGGATGGTGACCGTGGAAGACAAGGGGGCGCCCTACGCGGACGGCGTCGCGGAGTTCGCTCGACAAGTCGAGGACCTCTCCGCGGGTTCGGTGCGCATCGACATCGTTTGGAATGGGGCCATCGAGTACTTCGGCGCGTTCGGTCCGCGAGCCGACCAGAAGGTCGCCGGACTGGTGCAGAACGGGGAGCTCGACCTCGCCCTCATTCCCGCACGTGCGTGGGACGAGCTCGGCGTGACCAGCCTCCAGGCCTTGCAGGCGCCGTTCCTCGTTTCGAGTGAGGGCCTGGTCGAACAGGTCGTCCAAAGCGAGCTGGCCGGAGAGCTGCTGGCGGGCCTCGACCAGGCAGGAGTCGTCGGGCTTGCGCTGCTGCCCGAAGGCCTGCGCCACCCCGTCGGGTTCGAGCACCCGTTGCTGCGTCTGGGGGACTTCTCGGGCGCGACGATCCGCTCGCCCCCCTCGAACGTGTCCCATCGGCTCTTGGAAGCGCTCGGCGCGAAGCCGGTCGACATCTGGGGCGACGCCTTCTACGCGGCCGCGGCAAACGGTGAGATCGACGGAGCGGAATCCGGCTTCGCCTGGGGGGGCAACATGCCGAGCCCGAGCACGTTCACCGCCAACATCACGCTCTACCCAAAGGTCAACGTCCTGGTCGCGAACGAGGATGCGTTTGGGCGACTCAGCGACGAGCACCAAGGGATCCTTCGGGAGGCCGCCGCCAAGGCGATGCGCTACGTCGTCCAGAACGCCCCCACCGAGGCAGATCGGGGGGCGGTGTATTGCAGGAATGGCGGTGCGATCGCGTTTGCGACTGAAGCAGACGTTGCGGCACTCGAGCGGACCGCCCGGCCCGTCTACGAGGTGCTCCAGGCAGACCCGCTGACCAAGGAGCTCATCGGGCAGATCAGGGCGATGAAGGCGCAGGCGACCAGCTCCGGCGATGCGATCACGCCGTGCGGACCGGCGAGCAGCGGTGCACCAACCACCACGAACGCAGAACCCTCGGAGTTCCCCGAGGGCGTCTACCGCGCCGATCTTCCGCCCGAGTACCTGATCGAGAAGGGGATGGACGCGCAAACCGCGTACGAGGTCGGCGGCATCAACACGCTGACTTTCAAGGACGGCCGCTGGCGTGGACACACGCAAAGCGCCCGCAACCCACCCGATTGCGGAGGTCCATACTCGGTCGAAGCAGGGCGCGTCTCGCTGCGCGACGACCAGTGCGACCCGCCAGCGAGCCACCTGGTCATGAGTGCCCGCTGGAAGTTAGAGGACGGCGAGCTCACCTTCTTCGACATTCAAGTCGGGAGACCGCCCGAATGGGGCAGCAAGCCCTTTAAGAAGATCGGCTGACCCCTTAGATCGGCTGTGCTCGATCAGGCGGTCCAGGGTCACTAGTTTACCGGCGTGAGACGAGCCTCCGCGCCGACGAGGTGCGCTCGCGTGACCCGCCGCGGTGGGGGCGGTCACCGACTCACGCTACTGCGTGGTTCCGTGACTGATCCGCGCGTCGCCGTGGGCGTCGGAGCGGTACCGTCGCCGCGTGACGCAGCTCCGTGCTCTGACGGCCGCCTACGGCGAGCCCGGGACTGACACAGCGCAGCGTTTGCTTGCGAGTGGTTTCGACTCAGTCGACACTGTGCTGGAGACGCTCGATGGACTCCGCGCCGCCCGGGGCAGGGTCCGCGGCGGGCTCACGTCGGCGGAGGAGGACCTCCTGCGATCAGCAATCGTCTTTCCCGGGGCCACGCTTGACGCCACGCTTAAGCAGTTGATCCGAGATGCGCTCCCCTTCTGCTCGAAAGAAGCAAGCAATCTCACGATAAGTTCGAGACGTTCGCCGCGCAGCAGCTCGGCACTGGAGAAATCACAGACACAAAGATGATCGCGCGGTATCTCGTTGCTGCCGATCCACGTGCGCGCCTGATCGAGGACTACATCTACGAGTTGACGGGCTCGAGTCTCCAGTCCGCTGAGGAAGTTGGGAAGACGGCAAGCGCCCTCGGGATCGGACTGCGTATCTGAAGGGCCGGTCAGGCGGCTGCTGGTTCGTAGGGCGAGTTCCGGCGCGCCCTCGAGTTCCTCGACTACCCCAGGTCGGCACGGGATCATGAACGCGGCGAGCGCTCCGAGCGCGACGATCCCGGAACCGAAGAAGAGAGCCGGGTGCATCCCGTCGACGAGGTTCTGGCCGGTGCCGTAGCCGCCGACGTCGAAGATCGAGGCGAGCACCGCTACGCCGAACACGCCGCCCAGCTCGCGGATCGCGTTGTTGGCGCCGGACGACTTGCCCTCCTCCTCCGGCCGCACCGCCGACAGGACGAGGTTCGCCACCGGCGCGAAGAAGAGCGCCATGCCGACCCCGGCGACGATGAAGGGGCCGATCAGCTCCGAGTACGGCGTCGTCGGTGTCGAGACCGAGGCCATCCAGGCGACCGCGCCCGCCTGCATCGCGAGGCCGACGCCGATCAGGGCAGGAAGCGCGGGCCGGAGCCGAACGGCGAGTAGCCCTGCACCGTCTGGAAGAACTGCGCCAGCAGGAAGATCGAGCCGAACATGCCGAAGTACATGAACAGCGAAGCGGTGTTCGCGAGCGCGAACGTCGCGTTGTGGAAGAACCGCATCGGCAGCATCGGCGCCTCGGTACGCAGCTCCCAGGCGACGAACGCGGCCACGAGCACGAGCCCGACGAGCAGCGCCCTCACGATCTGCGGGCTCGCCCAGCCCACGCTGTTGCCGCGGACGAGGCCCCACACGATCCCGAACAAGCCCGCGGTCGCGAGCCCGAGCCCGGGCAGCCGTCTTGAACTCCCTGGCAAACCTTACGCAGGGCCGCGATCGACAAACCATCAAGGCGCTTGCCGTTCTACACGGTTAAATCCGCCAAACGATCCTTGCTCGGTCGTGGCGTCATCATCGCGCTCGTCGGCGGAGCGAAGAACGCAGCGCTCGTCTACAGCCGCCGCTGGCTCGAGCGCCTCGCTGCGTGGCATTACAACTTCTCGCAGATCGCTCGAAGCGTGCGCCCGGCACTCTGCCGAGACACCAGACCGAAGCTGCCGCTCAACACCCAGTACGCAGGAGGTTTCCTCGTCGGCAAGCTCGCGTGCATCACTCAGGCGAAGCGCCGGTAGAGACCATCGGCTTCCGCGACGAGGCCGGCGAGCTCGAGCTCGGTCAGCGTTACGGCGATCTCGGCCGGGGCTAAGCCGCTCGCGCGTATGAGCTCGTCCGCGGTCGCAGGCAGAAGCTCGAGCAACGGGTCATTCGCCGACTGCTTCGGCGATGCCGGCTCGAGTCCGAGGGTCTCGAGCACATCGCCGGCACTCGTGAGCGGTGTCGCACCGAGCCGCAGCAGTGCGTTGGTACCTGCTGACAGCGTCGACGTGATCTCGCCCGGGACCGCGAAAACCTCCCTTCCCTCCTCGAGCGCGAAGTCTGCCGTGATCAACGCACCGCTTCGCTCACGCGCCTCAACGACAACGGTCGCTGCACACAGTCCGGCGATGATCCTGTTGCGCGCCGGGAAACGCCACGGAGACGGCTCGATCCCGGGCTCATACTCGGAGACGAGCAGCGAGCATTCGGCGATCTTGCGCGCGAGGTCGGCATGCGCTGCGGGATAGTCGCGGTCGATGCCGCAACCGAGTACGGCGACGGTCCGGCCACCGTCCTCGAGCGCACCGCGATGCGCCTCACCGTCGATCCCGCGCGCAAGGCCGCTGACCACCACGACGCCTGCTGCGGCGAGCTCGCGGCCGAGCATTCGCGCCACCTGCGCGCCGTACGGTGAACATGCTCGGCGGCGCACGGTACCCGAGCGCCTCCGCGACGTGCTCTGGCAAGACACTCTCGGTTTCGGCCAGCGCCGCGATCGTACGTGCAACCGAGGCGACCTTCGCCCGGCCACGACCGGACAGCCGCAGCCGCTCGACCGCGCGCGTCAGCAGCTGGTCGGCCCCGGACGTTCGCGAAGGAGGCGCCTCGGTGAGTCGCATGCGCGCGGACAGCACCCGCGCCCGCACCGGCGCCGATCCTTCGCCTTGTGCAGCCGCCAGCTCGGTCGCACGAGGGCGCGGCACCGTAACGACGAGGTCGAACCGGTCGAGCAGCGCACGAGAGAGCCGGGCCCGATAGCTGGCGAGGCGTTGTGCAGAGCAGAAACAGTGGGCACCCGGATCGCCTCGGGCACCGCAAGGGCATAAATTCATCGTCCCGATCAGCTGGAAGCGCGCCGGAAAGCGGACACTTCCGGCCGCGCGCGCGACGAGGATCTCGCCGTCTTCGAGCGGCTGCCGAAGGGCTTCGAGTGCCGGACGCTGGAACTCGCCGAGCTCGTCGAGCAGGAGCACGCCGTGGTGCGCAAGGCTCGCTTCGCCGGGGCGAA